>ENA-UONT01000108-UONT01000108.1-human-gut-metagenome-genome-assembly--contig:-CS20-NODE-108-length-119467-cov-175.821391_pt1 | contig 119467 bp, 100 predicted proteins | sample MGYA00242459_ERZ724006 | MGnify/ENA metagenome assembly ERZ724006
GTGGTCGGCTGCTTCCCGGACGGCAATTCAGCTTTGATGCTGGTCTGCGCACGGCCTCCAGCATCCCCATGCACTTGTCGCCGACGATGAGCTTCACGCCGTCCAAGCCGCGTCCACGGAGCCATTGGAAGAAACTGACCCAGCTGGCCTTGTCCTCCTTCATGCCCTCTGCGGCGCCCAAAACCTCACGAAAACCGTCCTCATTCACGGCAATCGCCACCAAAACAGCTACATTTTCGTACTCTCCGCCCCAGTTGCGGCGCAGGTAGATGCCGTCCACGTAGACATACGGATACCGCCCGCCCTGCAAGGGACGATTCCGCCAATCCTCGATGTGGACATAGGCTTTCTTGTTCAGCTCGCTGATGGTGGCGGGCGAGACCTTGCTGCCCCAAAGAGCTTCGGTGATGTCCTCCACGCGGCGTACGGAGACGCCCGCCAGGTACATCTCGATGAGCGCCTCCTCCACGCTGCTCTCCCGGCGGCGATACCGCTCGATGATGGCCGTCTCGAAGGACACACCCTTGAGCCGGGGCATATGGAGCGTGATGTCGCCGGAGGTCGTGGTAAGATTACGGTTATAGTGACCGCTGCGGTAGCCCTGACGGGCCTCGCTGCGCTCATAGCGGGCCGCCTGCGTCAACGACTCCGCCTCTTTTTTCAGCAGCTCGTTCAGGGTTTCTTCTACACTTCCTCGAACTAATTCTTTGAGCTGCCCCTTGATAATTTCCTCATTCAGCTGTACAATTTTCTCGGACATAGTTTGCTGTCTCCTTTCGAATGTTTGTGTGGTAACTTCATTCTACCAGAGCCTGCAAGCTATGTCTTCTTTTATGATCTTTTCAATTTGCGCAAGTTATTGTACATTATCTCCTTTCGCTTTCAGCCGCTGCGCTTCCACAATCTCAGCCTTCATCTCTGCAATTAACACCTTCAGCTTTTCCTCGCACTCCTCGCGGGTGTGGGCATAGACATTGCGGGCGTGCTTTTTGCCGTCGGGCCATTTGGGGGAATAGCGTCCCTCGAAGAGATGGTCGTTGATCTCGCTGACGCAGCCAGTACCGGACCTGCGCTTGCGGCCCACATAGGGCTTGAAATCGGTCATACGCGGCTTTTCCGCCTGGGCCAGGGCAGTTTCCTGCCCCGGCTCCGAAGCGTCTTCCTGTGGTGCTACTTTGCCGATGCCACGGTCGATGTTGGCGGCAGCTGTGAGTCGCATGTCATCGGTAATGTGAGTATAGATGTCCAGCGTGGTAGCCGCCGACACGTGTCCCAGTATGGCGGAGAGCGTTTTCACATCCATGCCGTTCTCCAACGCCAGCGTTGCGAATGTATGACGCAGATCATGGAACCTCACATGCTTGCATCCTGCGTGCTCCAGAATGAGCTGCAATCTGCGCCGCACCACGCCGGGCGTAATGGGGCAGTCCTCCTTTACTGGCGAAGGGAACATCCAGCGGGAGTCCACCGTCTTTTTATACTCCCGCAGCACCTCCACCACAGCAGGCGGCAGGACGATCTTGCGGACGGAGTTCTTCGTCTTGGGCGTGCTGATTTGAAGTTGGCCCCGCACATCGCAGACCTGCTTGTTCACATTCAGCACACCGGTTTTGAAGTTCAGGTCGTCCCATTGCAGCGCCATCAACTCGCCACGGCGTAGGCCGGTGGCTAAGTCCAGAAGGAACACTTCGTAGTAGCCCTCAAACTTCGCCTGAATGAGAAACCGCTGCAGTTCCTCTCGGGTCAGCACCTGCATCTCCCGCGCTTTCTTCGGCGGCAGCTTGCAGCCGATGGCCGGGTTCACGCGAATCAGTCCATCCTGCACCGCTTTCTCCAGCGCAGAGCGACAGGTAGCGTGGCACATACGCACCATTCGGTCGGACAGCCCTTCGCCGTACTTGTCGGTGAACCGCTTCCGGCCACTTTTCTTGAGTCGACCGTAGAACTGCTGCAGGTCATTCTGCGTCAGCTTGTTCAGTGGGATGCCGCCGATTTCCGGGATGATGTGCAGACGGATGCGGTTCTCATAAGTCTCCTGCGTGGTGGGACGGATCTTCGGCTTGGAATGATTCTCGTACCAATATGTCAGCCAGTCTCCGAAGGCCATCTCGGGCCGCATCTTCTCCGGTTTCAGTCCGCCGCACTCCGCCTTGAGCTTCTGGAGCTTCTCGACGCACTCCTTCTTGGTTTTGGCGAGAACATTTTTCGTTTTGGGGTAGCCATTGTCATCGTAGCCGATGACAACACGCCCCTCCCACCGGCCGTCCTTGCGCTGCCTTACGGTTCCGTCGCCGGCTTTTCGTTTTCTTGCCACGGTTTCAACTCCTTTCCGAAGATATCCTCCATGAAGCCGCCCACGATGCCAGAGGCTGTCTTCTGCATATCTGAGGTGACATGGGTGTAGGTATCCAGCGTGAAGGAGGCGTTGGTGTGACCCAGGATACCGGACAGCGTTTTGGCGTCCACGCCGCTGGTGAGGGCGTGGGTGGCGAAGGTGTGACGCAGATCGTGGAAGCGGATACTGGGGAGTCCTGCCCGCTGGAGCAGCGTTTTCATGTGGAGGTAGGCCGAGCCGGGGTTGACAGGATCCTCCGGCTTCACCGGGTCGGGGAATATCCATTGACTGATGGTATCCGCCTTGCGCCGCCGCAGGATGTCCGCCACCGTCTTCGGCAGGATGATGGTACGCATTCCCTTTCCCGTTTTGGTCTCGCCGACGGTGTACTCACCCTTCCTCTGGCTGTGGAGGGTGCGGCACACCTTCAGCGTGCCGCCCTCCTCGTCGAAGTCGCTCCATTGCAGACCGCAGATCTCGCCGCGGCGCAGGCCGGTCATCAGTTCCGTCTGGAAGAAGTCCCGCCACACCTCGTCCTGCTCCACCACTGTGCGGAAGGCGTCCAGCTCCTCGCCGGTCAGAATGCGCTTGGGCTTGTAGTTAGGCTTGGGCGCAGTCGTACCCTCGGTGGGGTTCCTGGGAATGACATGGGCCTGCACTGCGTCTTTCAGTGCGGCGTGGAGGGTGGAGTGAATGTGGCGCACCATGGAGTCGGAGAGCTGATGCCCCATCTCAGGATGTTCGTGGATGCGCCCTCCGTTTTCAGGCGGCGGTACATCCGCTGGATGTCCTGCTGGGAGAGGAGGGAGATCTGCTTGTCGCCCAGTTGCGGCTTGATGTAGTATTCGATGTAGCGGCGGTAGCCCTCGAGGGTACCGGGCCGCACCGTACCCGCCTTGTACTCCGTGAGCCAGCGGTCCAGCCACTGGCCCAGAGTCATCCGGCTGTCCTCGGTCAGCTCCACATCGCGGTAGCACTCGATGTTCTGGTGCAGCTTGTCCAGCAGGGCCTTTTGCGTCTTGGCATACACATGACGGAACAGTGGCTCACCGTTTTCCCGGTGGCCGATGACGATGCGGCCCTCCCAGCGGCCGTCCTCCCGCTTGCGTACCAGGCCGTCACCGGCCGGTCTTCGTTTTGCCATGTATTTCACTTCCTTTGGATTCGTTTTCTTTTTGTAACACAAACAACTACCACACTTTTGCGGAAATAGCTATTGCTTTTCTCAATTCTTTTTCTGCGTTTTGGAGTGCAAATTAGGTGTAAATTGGATCAAAATCGGGGCATGGGGCCGGTAGAGCGTCGGCGGAAACCCTTGAAAACACTGAGGAAACTGGAACTCGGAGCGTTCCACAGGGTACAAACTCCCGAAAGGAGCGTGCCTCTGTCCCCGGTCACAAACCCTTGAAAATGCCCGCACTGCGGGCATTTGTGGGACGGACCGGGGCGTTTACGACCCCGGTCCTTTCTCCTGCTTTTCTTTCGTCGGCGGCAAATCGGTCCGATTTTCGGTCATCCCGCCCGGTCAAGCATCCACGGCGCATCACCCCCTTCCGGGCAGAACACACTGCGGTAGGTACTGATGTCCGGCACCATGCCCTGCTCCAGCATGATCTCACTTTGCAGCAAGCGCACGCACAGCTCCGCATAGACACTTCGCATCTCGTCTCGGCACCGACGGGCAACGGTCTTTTGCTCATCGGTCAGGTTGCCGCAGTGTTCATCGCAGAGGAACAGGCGAAGCTCCTCTTCGTCGATGGGGTCAGCATGATCCTTGTTCCACTCCCACCGAATGTAGCGCACCGTGTCGTATGTGCGCCGGAGAACCATCATAGGGTCATGCTCTACGATAAAGTTTGCAATCTGCTACATCATGCGCTTTCTTCCTCCTTCTTCTTATTCTGCTGATTCAACTCGGCCAGCCGCTTTTGCACCCGCGCCCGCTCCACACTCTCCTCCGCCTGCCGGAATTGCCGCTGGTAATTCTGCTCCAACGCCTCCTGAATGGGGCGGATGTTGTAGATGAGACTGCCGTTGCGCACGCGGCCATCCTTCGTGATGATGGTGCTGGACTCGGTGCGGATGAGCCCCTTTCCCTCCAGACCGGCCACATACTTCCGCACGGTGTTCTCGCTCAGCTGTACCGCCCGACCGATGGTGCGGTAGCTGGGATGGCACTGGTAAGTCCTGCGATCCTCGCAGCGCAGAAGGTAATTGTAGACGGCGATCTCATGAGAACTGAGTCCAAGATTGAAGACTTCGTTGGGAACGAGATAGTAGTGCTTGTTCGGATCCCGCTTGGGCCAGCGCTGGAACATCAGGCATCACCTCCTGTCTGCGCGTCTACCCACTGGCAGAACTTTTCTTTGGGCACCACGATGCGGTTTCCGATCCGCAGCGCGGGAAAGCCCGTCTCGTGCATGAGCTCATAGGCGCTTGAGATGGACACGCCCAGCACCTGCGCTACCGTGTTCGCATTGAGAAACAGCGGCAGCTGGTCATAGGTGGTGAATGTGGATTCTTGCATTGGATTCCTCCTTTATAATTTTTGATGTTTGTTGACGGAAGCTACAACGCAGCCTATAGGCATCACTCCTTTCAGTTCGATTTGAATACAGAGAATTGCTCCCTGCTAAATGCCTTAAAAAAATCCCTCCACTTATCGCGGAGGAAAACATGTTTTGCACACCCTGTTTTAGAAAATTTTTTCTTTGTCTATCGCGGCGTATCTTTTGAGACAGCAAATAGAAGTTCCATACCATCCAACAGCTTCATGAGGGACAATTCTAACATTCCTCTACCTATTGCCGTTCTTCAGCAATTTTTGGGCCTTTTTTCTATGCGATCCACGCGCTTAAAAATCGTTTTCATGTTCATGCCGGATATCCTAAAATATACGCCATTCCGTTTCTTTGAATCCCATACATACCATGGACGCAAAAAGAGAGCCTCGCCAAATGGCACGGCTCTCCGGATAGAGTATTCGGTTTTACATCCCCAGCATCGGCGAAGTGTGCTGCTCCTGCTCCATCAAAAGTTCCAAGCTGTAATCCAAAATCTTCTCCTTGCGCTCGGTCAGCATGGTCAGATAGAATTCACGCTGGATCGGCAGCAGTTCAGGGACACCTTCGAGAAAGTTATGGAGCGCATCGAGGTCGATTCTTGAACAGACACGCTTGAGCGCCTCATTGCAATCCGGATTCTTCAGCGAAGAAATGTAATCGAAATAAGATATCTTTTTCCCGCCTTCTTCGATAGAGGAAGTTGGAAAAGTATAGATACGTTGGTCGATTTCCGCTTCGTCTTGCAGCACAGTTTTCATCCGTTCCAAATCAAGCTGCGGGTACAGGCAGGAACCGCAATCATAGACCGGCGCCAGCTCTGCCTGCTGCTTCTCCTCATCCACGAGGAACCCCCAGTTGCCGTTGTGCCGGTCGAAGTTTCCAAGGAACGCATCCGCAATAAACATGTCCCAAAAAAATTGCCGCAGCTCATCGGCGGGATAAATACTCTGCTCCTCAATGGCCTCCAGAATGGAGGACAGTTCTTTTCCATAACCGTTCTGTTCACTGTTGATGCAGGTGTTTTTCAGATGGGCAAACTCGATGAGCCGTTTTCCGTCCTCTGTAAAATCCCGACAGGCAACTACCAGCTTTGTTTTGCTGCGGCTGTCCGTATAGTTTCCGAGGAGCGTTTCCTGCGTCCGAAAGCCCAACATTTCAAAGATATGACAGGCGATATATTCGCTGATGCAGCCGTTGCTGTAGCTCATATCCCGATTTCGGCTGGGCTTTGGCGGGAACTTGAGCATATAACTGTGTCCTTGATAGGTGATATTGATTTTATTCCCATTGGCTCCGCCGTAGGCGCGGAAGCGGTTGACTGGGCAGTTGGTAAAATCAATCACGGGTTCTCACCCCCTTATAAATATTTTGCGCGAAGATAATCTGCCTGCTCCTGTGTAATGGCGTTGCTCCACTGATTGGAGTTGATCGCACTATACAATTCTCCCCACAGGCAGTCCATATAAGACACCTTGTCTTTTTCGCCCTGAATGTACTCACGAAGCGCTTTATCCAGACTGGCGGGCAGATCCTTTTCCAAATAGCTTCGGTCAATTGGCTTGCCGCCATGCATTTGCGGTTTCTCCACGGTCAGCGTAATGAGCTGCTCCATCGGGATATCCAGTGTGGAAGACAGCTTCATCAATGTTCCGGCGCTGCATCGTGAGAGCGTCGTCTTGCCGGAACAGATGTCCGCCAGCGTTGCCCAAGGCACACCGCTTTTCTTGGAGAGCTGGTAACGGGAAAGGTTCTTTTCCCGCAGTATCTGTTGGATCGTCATATACATCACCACTCTTATTATATCGGTGCGCCGATAATCAGTCAAGAGAAAAGCTCTTACCGACCTGTTTGTTTACATTTGCCCTCCCCAAACTGTTGACTATTACGATACAGACAGCGGGACAAGCCTCTACGGGCCTGTCCCGCTGTTTTTCTGTCTGGATTTTGAAAGTATTTTCCTTGTTTATGGCGGTGCAGCCGCTGCGCTGCTGCCTATGATTTATTCGTCATCATCTGGCCATGATGAGATCATGTGAATATCGCCGGTGTCCATATCCATTGCCATGTGGTCGCCCATGCGCATCATGAGATCCCCGTCGGAGTCCATCGCCATATTATCCAAAATGCTCATGGCAAAGTCTCCGTCATCGTAGTCAAAAAATCGATTGCACACTGTACCCGCCTCCTCTATTGAAATATCTGTTATAAACCTCATTCACCGCTTCCACATACACCACAAAGGATGGATGGTTATGATCCTGCCAAGACAGATACATATTTTTCTTCTCAAGATACTTGTCCCGAACCTCCTGCCATAAGCCTTCTTCCTTTATATCATCCGCTCTATCTTTCACTTGATGTGAGCGTGGCACTTCATTCCATGTGTACTGATTCCAAGGTTTATTATGTACTAACCGCATATAGTTCCCGTTTGGATTTTTCTTGATAATCGCAACATCAAAGCTGAATTCAACATTTGGAGTATCCTTAAAATGCAGCAGTGCAGTCAAGCAAGAAGTTGAATCTTGTGCATCCGAAAAGAATTCGTTTCTCTCCGCCCGGTTCAGAGCATTTCTTACCGTTTCTTTTAACAACCGCAGGTCATTCCAATATCTTTCTTCTGCCTTCATGATCAAAAGATTGTAGTCAAGGTCATATGGACCCTCCCCGTTTCTCGTGATCATATTCCTCGCGCCGCTTCCAATAAGAGAAAACTGTGCAGAAATACCCTTCTCCTTCAGCAGCTCGCAGGTTTCCTTCAGGACGTCCGAGCAATCCGAACGATAGCGCTTTGCTTCGGACTCGTAGACGAATTCATACGCCATATATACTCTCCTTCTCGCCCATGCCACCCATTTAACATCGAGGTTAAATCATTATAGAATAGCATAGAAAGTTTGATTGTCAATAGCGACTTGACTCTATTTTGAATGTTTTCTGCACACTTCAACCCATGACCCCAATTTTGTTGCCGTTTTCGTAAATGTCCGTGCCGTCTTCGCAATGATTGGGGCCCTCGTACTCCACCCAGCCGAAACCCGCTACATAGACTTTGTCACCGGGCCGCAGTTCTTTAGAAGGTTGTGGCATAGTTGGCTCCGGTTCAGAATTTTTAGCGGGTGTCTGCTCTGCGGAAGGCTGGAGTTCAGAATCTGCGGGCGTTTCAATAGACTCTGTCTCTGGTTCAGGACGTTCCTCTTGAGATGCTTCTTGCTGCGAAATCTCGTTTTCCATCTCTGTCAGTGACGCGGAATTCTTTTCTGTTATTTCCACGACAGTCGCTTTCCTGGCGCTCACAGCGGTTCCTGCGGCTGGGACGGGTGTTTCCTCGACTGCGTTGCCATGTGGCCACACGGCGGCACACAAAGCGATACAAGCGGCAATCATGGTTGCTATGACGAACTTCTTCATTTCTCTTCCTCCCTTGCAGATACGAAACGAGCCCCCAATCCCATTGCCGTTCGGCAGGAGATTGAGTGCTCGTTTTCGTAGTGATTCAGTTCTATGGACAGCTTCCACGCCAGTTCAAATCCGGCGATAAAGCTGTCGATGGAGGTATCCTCCGCAATGCGATCCTTTGCGTCGATGATTTGAAGTACCAACCGGCGCTCCGGCTTGCCCAGCACCTCACTAAGTGCTTGATGACATTCCTCAATTTCCTGTTTCTGAGCTGGAAGTTCAGTTGGGGTGTAGAAACAGTCATATAGGTCTTTCAGCAGCTTGTATTTCATGCGCTCGCCTCCTTGCAGCACAAACATATACCACAGTTCGGCAGAAACAGCTACTGAAACTTTTTTAGAAAAATAGCGGCTGAAACGCATAGTTTCAGCCGCTATTGGGGATGTGGGGTACTCGTGGTGCGGGCTCGCAGGTTAGCTATACCCCTACGCAGTTTTTACTTTTGTTTGCATCCATGCTGAGAGAGCCTTTTTATAACGATGCCAGCCCTGGGCAATTCGTGGTGGCATTGCGAATGATGATAAATGATATCCTGGCACCACCAATTTCCGCAAGACAGGATCAAGTCAATGCATCGTTGTCTTCCACCTTTTCCGCTTTGGACAGTTCTTCCCAATCCTCACGATTTCCGCACCTGCGAAGGTAGTCGTGACCGCCATCCACAGCGCACGAGCCGCAGCTGCAAAATTTGAAATCATGGACAGTTTCGCTTTCGATGATATCTCCACATTTTTTGCATCTGATTGCGTTCCTGATAATTTTCGGCATAATCATTCTCCCTTTAGTGCAGTCCGGATTTTTTCTTTTTCTCCACTGCCGTCTGTACGGAGGCGCAGGAACGGAACAGCGCACTTCTCCAAAACGGAGTTCTTCTTCATATCTCGCTCTGCCTGCTTGCTCCCGGCCTCATGGAAACCACTTCCGGCCATTTCAATAGCCAGCACAAACTGTCCACGCTTACATGGTTTGAAACATTTTTGCCAACTGCATAAACGACGAGTTCGGCATGATTTGCTTGGACGGAATGAAAAGATACTTCCACTGCTTATAGCCGTTCGCCTTTCCCCAGCGAGAGGCAACTTCACAGTAATGAATGCCGCGCCTTTTCTTGGCAATAACATCGGGATTATTCAGCTTGTCCTCGCCCTTTACTTCCACGAGATAAATCGTATCGTCGGTCTCCACAACGAAATCCGGCTCATAGTTATGCCCGTGATTGTAGGTGATATTGAACTCCTGCGGAGCAGGGCGAAGCCAGTTCTGTACATCGGTGCCCGTCTCCAACACCCGTGCAAGCACCAGCTCGGGACGACTGTCAAACTTGGCGGCGTTGAATACGCCCCTCTTGACTCCTTCAAACAGAACTGATTGGATGTTCTCGGTGTAATCATCGGAGAAAAGATTGACCCGTTCGGCACAGCTGTAAGACTGCTGTAAATTGTAATCTCTTGTGCCGACTACCTCTTCCTGCAAAAAGCCGGTCTCGCAATAGAAGTGCTGTAGCATTTGCTTATAGATCTTGTTTCCAATATCACGCTTATACATCATAGTGATGTTTTGCATTCCGTTGGTGCCATACTGTGTCTCGTAATGGTCGCAGACCTGAGTAATCAGCTTAAACAGCAGTTTGGAACACTTTTCGTAATCGATTTCCGGTTTTTCACGCAGCTGTTCCAGAATGACTTTTTTAGGATTGTATCCTTCAAAGTCAATAGCGTCTCCCTTGATGCGCTGCCGATCCTGCATATCCTCCAGATTCTGAACGAGCAGCTCGTTCTTGATCGGCACGTGGGTAAAATCTGCCATGTCCAAATCAAAGTCTACGAACACATATTCCTCAACACCGGCATCCGTTACCTTGATACGGGGAATCGGAATAAATTTGTTCACGGCAGCTCTGCGCGTTTCCTCGGTTTGGTAGAGCATCCATGCTGCCAGCGGCATTTCATTCTCCTTGAAGGTCTGTCCCAGATCCTTATCCTCAGCGACCTTCTGTTTGACTGTTTCTACAATTTGCTGTGCCTGCACAGGGGTGACCGTATGCGCCGGGGTGTGCTGAATGTGCTGCTCAACCTCTGGTTTGATCAAATCAGCTGCCTTCTTGATCAGTGCATCTGTGGTAGCCGCCTTTTCAATTTGAGTATGAGCATACGCTTTTTCCAGTTCAACATCCGGATCAGTTTCTATTGTCAGCTGGGTATAGACCACTTCTTCGGGTTTGATTTCTTCTGCTTTAATAACATTCCCGGCCTTAAAAATAGAATCACCCTTCTGTGCCTCCGCAAGAATATCATTGAATTTGTCATGGGCGGTCAGCATGACGGCATCCACATCCCGGTCACCGGTGCGCTCTCCATAGGGCAGGCGCAAGCCACGACCGACCATCTGCTCTCGCAGAATTTTGGATGCGGCTGTCCGAAGCGGGACGATGGTGTAGAGGTTGTTGACATCCCAGCCTTCTTTGAGCATATTGACATGGATCACGATCTCCACCGGATTTTCCGGATTTTCCACATCCAGAAGCAGTCGAGTGTTCGCTTCGGTCTCTGCGCCTTTCTGCTTAGAGTGGACGATGATCGTTTTGTTGCGATACACACCACCACGGAATTCGTCTGACTTTACGAATTGCTCCACCCAGGTTGCGTGATCCGTATCCTTGCAAACTACGAGCATAAACGGCTTCACCACAGGCTTGCCGTGATTGGCAGCGTAGACTTCCAATTTGCGCTTTGTGCTTTCATGGCAGGTGATGCCGTCCAGCAGCATCATTTTATCCAGCTGTTCATCACCGAAGTTATAGAAATCAATGTCCGAGCGGGTCACGGCATATGGGGTGCGGGTATAGCCATCCTCGATCGCTTTGGACAGAGGGTATTCATATACCACATTTTTGAACGGCACCTGCTTATTTCCCTTGGTCACCAACGGTGTCGCTGTCAATTCCAATCCCAGCAGCGGATGCAGCTCGTTCAGTGCCTGCGCACCCTTTTCTGCCCGGTAATGGTGCGACTCATCCATAATGAGCACAAGGTCCGGTAAGTCGGACAACGCCTGATAGAACGAGTCCCCGATGAGCTCGTTCACCTTTTTCATATTTGCGCCCTCTTTGTTGAATTTATCGATGTTATACACGAAGATGTGAACATCGGATTCAAACAGGGAGAGCGTTTTTTCACGGTAATCGTCATCCGTAATGATCTGCGGTAGCGTGCTGAAACAGCCAAGCCCCTTGAACACATACTTGGCGCTGTTGTTATCACTGAGATCCTTTTTGAGTTTTTCAAAAATCGTGGTATTGGGAGCAACCACGAAAAAGTTCCTGATATGGTGCTGCGTGTAAAGGTAGGCGATAAAGGCTCCCATCAAGCGAGTCTTGCCGACGCCGGTTGCCAGAGCAAAAGTCAGGGACATAAAGTCACGCTCAAAATCGGAGCAGATCGGATACATAGCGTGGACAGCGCCCAGTGCCGCTTTCAGATTCATTCCCTTGCGGAGCTGTACGGCGTTTGTAATTTCCTCCAGAATCTTCAGCGATTGCGACTGCGGCTTGCGGAGGGACATGACGCCGCTGATATAGTCTGTGGTATAGAGCGGAAAATCGTTAGACATCCTCTTCCTCCTCGTCGCAATCATCATACACCGGCGGGTGTACGATATTCAGGTTGTAATCCGCTTTGCCGAACTCGCAGCGTTCCAGCAGCATTTGCGGGATTTTCTTCACTGTGATATTATCGTAGGCCTTGTCCAGTCCGCTGTCAAAGGAGCGGCAAGCGATGATCAGATACTCGCCCTCCTCCATGGTGTCCTTGATGGAGTCCAGATAGGGGCTGTTCAGGTGGCGGGTAGTCACAAAGAGGTAGCTGTTCTCGTTGCCTACAGACTGTTTCCAGAACAGGTCTCCATCCGGCTGATAGCGAAATCCCTCATGCAGGGCGACCGCCGCTGCCAGCATATTGGCGTCATAGTCCTCGTTGATGACATATTCGTCAAAGGGGTCTTTGTTAATGAGCGTAGGTGCTACCTCATAGAAACGATAACCACCACCGCCTTGCCAGCTCTGCGCCTTGGTAATGCCGCCGGGGTCTTCCCCGGCAATAACCTTATCCATGCGCACTTTGCAATGGGTAAAGGCATGATTGCCCATTTCCACGCCGATCCAGCGCCGCCCCATTTTCTGTGCGACGGCAGCAGTAGTACCGGAGCCGAGGAAGGAATCGAGAACAAGGTCGCCGGGGGCGCTCCCTAACGTCAAAACACGTTCAACAAGGCGCTCTGGTTTTGGCGTTGCAAATACACTTTCTGGATTGAATATTCTTACTTCTCGTTTTGCCTCTTGGTTATCCCCAACTTCATCGCGCTTCCAAATGGTCATTGCAGTAGCGCCCTGCTTAACCTCTGATAGATATCGTTTCAACTGAGGCGCTCCTTGCCCATCTTTTCCGAAGAAAATCTTGCCTTCCTCAATAGCTTGCATCATCCGTTCTTCTGGATAATACCAGCATCTTCCCTGAGGTGGTAAATATGTCTTTCCATTAGGGGCTTTCAATTCATAGATATTTTCACAATATCCAGTACGGGCATATTGAGCACCACGCTGACCTCCAGATAAGCTAATGGTCGCATTGTCTGGTCTCCATAGTCCTTTCGGGTCATTATCTGGATTCTTATACTTTGCATTCATTGACTCACTTCTTGGAAGTAGATTGGGTGTCCATCCCACTTTATTTTTTGCATAAACAAGCAAAAAATCATGGCTATCTGTAAACCACTGAGCATTTCCTTGGGGAGCATATTTCTTTTCCCAAATGACGGTGCTTACGAAATTGCTACGTCCAAATACTTCATCACACAGTACTTTAAGGTAGTGTCCTTCATCATCATCAATACTTATCCAAATAGATCCACTATCAGAGAGTAACGAACGCAGAATTTCCAAACGTGGTCTCATCAAATTGAGCCACTGGCTATGCTCCAGATTATCATCGTAATGTTCAAAGGCAGAACCTGTGTTATACGGCGGATCGATATAGATACACTTTACTTGCCCGGCAAATTTGCTCTCCAGTGCCTTTAGTGCCAGCAGGTTATCTCCGTGGATCAGCATATTCTGCGTGTCCGGGTCGGCTGCGGTGTTGGACAGTGCCGTGTTTTCAATCAGCAGGCGCGGTTCTACCCGAATCGGTTCGTCTTTGCCATACCACGTCAGCTCCAATTTATTAGCCATTGGTTGGCCACCCCTCTTTCATGGCAAGTGCCTCGAGTTGTTCCCCCAAATTATATCGTATATCGTTTTCTGTTACCTGATCAAAAGGGCGAATAACCGTTGTTGGTAGCGCCTTGATTGCGGCAAGAATCTCCGGGTGTTTTGCGTTATTCTGCATAATTTGCAGTTGCGCAGAACTGCGGTCAAATGGGGATTTCTGAAGCTCGTTCCATGTATCCAGAATATCCTTTTCCAAATCCGTAATATATTGTTTCTGCCGCAAATAGGCAATCAATAAACTGTAATCCATCCGTTATCCTCCTCTGTGTCCGTTGCTTGCGAAATCCGTATCAGCAACCAATTGAACTTTTTCAACTGCCGCTATGGTGCTGTTTTCCTCTCGCTCCAAAGCCTCATCCAGCTCGTACATTAGCATACTGGCAAACATTAACTGCCGTGCCGCATTCTCTGCTGTAATGAAATCATTTTCGTGAGCCTTTGGATTTCGCAAGGCAGCCGCTGCTCCGGCAAACATATCCATAAATCCTCGTTGAACATTTTCGCCTGTATCCGTTGAGGTGTCTGCAATCACAAGCTTAGGAGTTTTGGCCGAAAAAACTGTTTGCATAAGAGGGTAGCCATCCAACTGCTTTCCGTCCTTTCCTCTAAGCTCTGGGAAAAGCTTTTTGACTCTGGCATTTATTTCGATAAAGGCACTGCGTGCAGATTCAAAATAATGGCCATCTTGATACAGTGACCGCGCCACCCGAATAATATCTGGGTGAACCAGCTTCCAGTCAATCGCAAAACGGAGTTCCAGTTCCCTGCGCTTCAAGGCATCTAATTGAATCAAAATTGTATTTCCTTCTCCCGTTGCCATTCTTTGCGTTGAGGTGTAAACAAGATTACGGGAAATGATTTTCCACTCATCGCTTTCTTCAAAGTGATTTTCGTAAATGTACTGAATTAGGTCATTATAAAATTGAATATACTCCGGCGTATCGAAGCGAACTGGTGTTTTAATGGCAAAAAGGCTTTTCATCTGCCCAATTAAAGAATCAATTGTAATCATTGCGGGACCCCTTCCGTGCCATGTGAGTTCTAAATATTGGATATAACATTTCCCCCGGTTTCTGTGTACGGCAAGCAACCACCTCGAAAGACTTTGTTTGTAAATATCACTCACACAGTCTTTGATAAGCCTTGCGAACAGTTTGCGCCATCAAGATTCTGCGCTGGCTTAGGAACTCCATGTAGTCCATATTTTCGAAGTTATCCGGCAGAGCGTGTTCCTTGCAGGTTTTGCGATAACCTTCTTCGCCCAGTTTTTGGCGGTAATGAGAGACATAGTCTTGGGGCGCCTTATCTGAAATCTCGATGTTGGTGGCGTAGTCGAGATAGGTAAAGTTTGCGATCTGGTTCCGGTCACGGTCGCTGGTAAAACCAATGCCGGTCAGGTAGTTTTTCGGGAAAATGTGATGCTTGTCGATAGCATTCTTCGTTCCGCTGGAACCCAAGATGAAATACTTGGATACTGGGGTGTTGCTGAACAACATAGGAGTATTCAGCACGATCTGAGCTGCCACATACCCATACCACGCCGGAGAAATAGCCGCAGCGCTGTTCAGCTCGTTAGGTAGAGTCAAACTGAAATAATCGTCTGTGAAGTGTGTTTCGATTACACGGTCAATATAGGCAATGAACTCTGCCGCCGTATGAACATCACGCAGATCTGCAAATTGCTTTTCCACTTCGGACTCCGTGGAGCCAGTGTAGAAATATGTGATGGTGCTCATAAAGAACCACTTGCTGGTGCATTTCTTCAACTGCGCCGCATCCAGTTTGTAGTCGTATTTGGCGATCAGGTAAAGGACATAACTGAAAACGATAGCGTTGGACGATGCAATCAGCTTGTCGCTGATATATCCGGCCTCTGCCACGATGTTAATGAAACTGTGCCAGTTGTTAAGGTTCATGACCTTGTCCAAAGCGTCCTTGAAAATCTGGAGATTTTCATGCCGGACTTCATCAGAGAACTTTCCGGTCTCAAGATTTTTGCCTCTCAAAAGCATGTAGGCGTATCTCAACCGGGCACGCTTGAAACCAACGCCAACGGCCATGCGAATCAGATGAGAAGGTTCAATTGCCAAAAGTGTGTTGTAAGAGGTGTTGGCGGCTGGTACTCTGGATGCTGCTGCAAACGCATTGATCTTATTGCTGGTTTCATTCTCGTAAACGGAGATAAGAGTCTGAATGAAGTTGTTCTCCGTCAGACTCTGTCCGCCAGAATTGACTCTGACGAAAATATCTGCGACATCTTCTTCGTCTGCCGTGTAACTGATTTCCAGAGTAGGTAGAGAATAATCAGACAAATTCAGAAGCGCATTGATGTTATCTTCGATTCTATCTTCTTCCTCGTCTGTCAGCAAGGGGAGTTCTTTCTTACCGCGGCCTTCGTTGGCTTCCTTGATAAAATGTCGCCGCAGAGAACTGATGGAATTGTCCTCTTTTGCCAGGAACACATCACTGATGCGACTGATCCACTCGGTGTCCTTTTCGTATGCCTGGGACCACACGGCAAATTCGCGAGTCAGCGGATTATAGGAGATTTTTATTTCACGATCTGCGAAATTCTTGTCCTTCACCTTGACCGCATACATAGCCGCAACAAGGGCAGTCAAACGCTGCTGACCGTCAATGACGAGTTCCTTAGGTTCTTCATAGGTTTTTGAGTTATCTCCAATCGCGCTCTTTTTGCTCTCATAATCAACTGGAGACTCCCACAGCATGATATAGCCAATGGGATAGCCCTTGAGCATAGAGTCAAACAACTCACGAACTTTATTGTCCCTCCAAACAAAAGGACGCTGAAGATCAGGCAGACCGATGCGGCCATTGCGTACATCCTTGACCAAATCCCCGACTTTACTGGGGATATTCTTAAACAGTTCTTTTCCCATATAGATCTCCTAAAATCGTCTTTATCTGTTTATCGATTGTCAGGCACAATTTCCACGATATCCTCAATTCGGCAATCCAGCGCCGCACAAATCTTCACGAGTATCTCCGTGGTAACATGCCCGTTCCGCCCCATCTTAGTGACAGATGCTGGGCTGATACCAGCCTTTTCACATAGGTCTTTTTTCTTCATATCCTTATCGATAAGCAGCTTCCAGAGTTTTTTATAACTCACAGACATAAATATCTCCTCCGTACCGATATACGAAAAATGCTCTGCCGCTTGGCAGAGCATTCGGTCTATTGCAGCCATACTGCCAAGGCCTATTCCAACACTTGACAGCGTTGTTTGTAATGATAGCACATTTGGGCAGGAAAAGCAAGAAAATGATAAATCCGCACGAATTCCGACTCTGTTCAATTTCTTTTCAAATGCGAAAGAAACGGTTGAACCTCCGGGCAGTCAGAGCTACAATGCCAACACCTCATAGCAAGGACAAACTGACTGGAGGTCAAATAATGAATTATGAAGTAAACCCTTTTCAAGACTACGAATCGATCACCATCGATGAACTGAAGGATCAAGCTAACAGTCTACTGAATCTGGTAACGGAAGAACAACAGCCGCTGCGTGTATGCATGAACAACGGCAAGGAGTTCCTGTTGTGCCTTCAGGACCTACTCGCCCCTATCTGCGACGCTGACTTTCGCTTGATCCTGCTGTCAGCAATGCGGTATGCGATGGGCAGAAACACATATATGCCCGCAGTAGTTTCCGATTACATTAAGCGCCACATTCGATTTCTGGACGACAAGTTTCTTGCGTTGGCTACCGATGATATCCGGCGGCACCTTGAAGACTACGCAGAGCATGAGCCGAATCCGAATCTTTGGCAAGGCCTTTTGGGTGCACTTGAGACAGAGCAGAGAGAACGTGCCACTCGTCAGGCAAAGAAGAGTAGGTGCTGCCCGGCCTGCGGAAGGTCCTTGGAAGTCATGAGCATTACCGATAACAGGCATTCACCCGGCGGGTTCGATGTAATTGCTCACTGCCAGAACTGTCTCGCTGATTACGAATGGTTCTGTGATAAGGATGGCGGTGTCTCAGATATGAAGCAGTATTTTTTCGAGTAAGGCAGTGTAAAAAACGACGCTCACATGAACAAACGCATTCTCGCATTTCAATATCCTTTCCCTTAAAATGACCCTCAAATTACGGGAATGCGATAGTTATTGAGGGGAAGCGAGTTTTATCTTCAGAGAGTAAGGCATGCGGGTATTTCTTTGTCTATAGCGGCTCAACCTTTGAGCTACTCTCTGCGCAGAAACCACTTGCATAACACCCTGCTCAGAGTTACAATGCAGCCAACAGCAACGAGAAACGATTCCCCTCCGGCATCGGTGAATTTTCACCGGAAACCGGGCGGGAAGCGTTTTTGACCACATAGATTACCACAGACGGCGCTGGAACACCCGGAAACAGCGGAGATAAGAGCGCCAAAGAGTAAGCAAAACAAACAGGAAACGGCTAAAAACCGCTATAAACAAGTGAAAAAAGTATTCCCAATAAGTTTGGGAGCAGGATGCCGGGGGTTCAAGTCCCTCCACTCGGACCATGACGAATGTTCTTACAGCATTTAGCTGTCAAAGAACATTCGTCATTTTTTATTTGCTAAATAGCGACATCACAGGGGGCGTAGTTCACAACTACGCCTTTTCTTGTATTCACCGACACATCAGGTGTCGGCAAAGGAAGTGCGCTTGGAATCTCGATGGTGCCCACGCAGTTGTAGTGAATGCGGAGCCGCTGCTCCCATACACCGTTGACCTTTTCTGCATTGAACACTTCGATTTTTTCCACCAGTTCATTCAGCATCCGGGGTGTCAGCTTTTTTGCTCTGGTGTACTTGCGAACCAGACTGATGAACATATCCGTTGTCATGGTGCGGCTGCTCTGCTTTTCGATTTCGGAGCGGAGCTGTTTGATTTTCTCGGTCAGCTCCTTTTGCTCGTCCTCGTATCTCCGGGACATTCTGGAAAAGCGTTCGTCAGAGATTTTGCCGGAAACATTGTCCTCATAGATGCGCTCAAAGAGGCCGTCCAGTTCTTCATCACGGGCAAGGAGTGCTTTCAACTCTTTCTCTTTCAGCTTGCGGTCGGCTTCGTCCGCCTGCTGGGAGTGCCCGATAACAGCCTTCAAAAAGTCGTCCTCATAGAGGCTGGCAAACTTGGTCAGCCGCCGAATCTCGCCCAGCACCACTTCTTCCAGAAAGTCTACCCTGATGTAGTGGGTGGATTGGCAGGTGCCACGGTTGCCCTTGTAGTTGGAGCAGTTGAAATACTTGATTTCCGGGTTGCCCTGATTGAAGTGGAAGTGCAGATTGCAGCCGCAGTCTGCGCAGACAAGCAGGCCGGAGAACATATTGTGTTCTCCGTTGCTGGTACGACGTTTGCGCATCTTTCCGCGTTTCTGCTGTACCTGTTCAAATACGGCACGTTCAATAATGGGCTCGTGAACATCTTGGAACACTACCCAATTTTCCGGGTCGTTATGAATCCGCTTCTTGTTCTTGTAGGACTTGGAGTAGGTTTTGAAGTTCAGAACATCACCACAATACTCCTGCTGGTACAGAAGATGGGTAATCGTGGAGCCATTCCACTTGGTGGCGGGGCGCGTCTTGGTCTTTCCGGGACGGCCGATGCCTTTCTGAATCCAGTAGGCCTGCGGCGTCAGGATGCCTTCCTTTTCAAACTGGGTGGCAATCTGTTCCGTACCAAAGCCCTCCAACGTCATATCAAAAATGCGCCGGACAACTTGTGCAGCTTCTTCATCAATGACCCAATGCTTGGGATTGTTCGGGTCCTTGATATATCCATAGGGAGGAAGTCCCATCGGTTCGCCGGAGTTGCCTTTGATTTTATTACTGATACGGCGTTTCTTGCTGATGTCACGGGCATACCACTCATTGAACAGGTTTCGGATGGGTGCCAGTTCATTTTCTCCCTCGGCCGTGTCGATGTTGTCCGAAACGGCAACAAGTCGGATGTCATGGTCTGGGAAAAATTCTTCTGTCAGCCGCCCGACCTCGATATAGTTTCGGCCCAGACGGGAAAGGTCTTTGACGAACACAGCGGAGGCTTTCCCTTGTTCAAGCTGCTGCATCATTTCAACGAAACCGGGACGGTTCATGGTCACGCCGGAAATGCCATCATCCAGAAAGTGAACCAGATTGGTATAGCCTTTTTCTTTTGCAACTTTGGTGAGTAGCTTCTTTTGGTTGCCGATGCTGTAACTCTCGCCCTCCAAATTATCATCACGGGAAAGACGCTCATAGAGAAAAGCGGTTGCTTCACGGGATTTCTTGTTACTCGACTGTTTCATACTCGCTCCTTTCTTGGGACAGTCGAATAGCAAATTCACTTGTACACCTATATTATAACACAATCCGCTTTCTCTGTCCGCTGCCTCCCGAAAGGTCATTATAATTTTTCGCTTTCGGATTTCATCAGCCGGAGAAGAACTTCTCCTAAGGTCTGGGAGCTTTCTTCTTTGAACACCGGCTCAACGATAAAGGAACGATTGCCAATACGATAAGTCGAATCCAGAGTAAGCATCTCTGGATTTTTTGTTTTTTCAGGGTTTGTCTTTTTCGCTTGCATCGTAAAAATCCCCTTTCTTAAAAATCAAAAAATGAGCCAACGGACGGCTGCTGGCAGCAACCCACGGGAATCTCACCCCTGCATTCCTCATGCAGCCCTACTCATTGCCTGCGACGCTCTGAACGCTCGGACCTTGACGGTAAGGGAGTATCAGCCTGTCTGTATGTCATGGCCCGCAAGCAGCCGCGCTTGCATTGCGGCGGGGTGGTGATCGCTCCACTTTTCAAAGAAAAGCATCGTGGCGCACCCGCCGTCCGGCTCGATACAGACAGCAACGTATCCGTTTGCCCTATAATGCACCGCCATTGTCCTGCGGGCATATTTTTCAAGGTGCAGTCCCGAAACGTGGAAAGGGTCAGCCCGTTTCGGCTTTGGTTACAATAGAAGAAATCAGTTTGATTTCCAGATGGCGTTTCATGTACTCGTCTATGCACACATGAGGCTGACCGTGCTTGTCATAGAAAATGCCTGTACAGAGCTTGATGATATAGCCTCTGTAATGTCGCAAAACCTGTTCAACTGCATCGGGGTCCCCAGCGCAGGCAGAGCGAATCACCGAGAGCGGTAAAAACTCTCTGCTCGTGTGTTCATAGGAGTTCATTTACGCCTAACCTCCCTCCGGCAAGTGCGCCTTTAGCTTTTTTTGCAGCTCGTTCAGCGTTTTTGTCCGGTGGCGCTGTACAGCACTCCGGGACATTCCCATGAGGTCGCCAATCTCGCCATCGCCCAGTTCCAGAACGCAAAACAGAATCAGAATGCTTTGTTCTTGCTTTGGCAGGGCGGCAAACGCATTGGCAACAAGCTCATTGTCGAGGTGCAGATCACAGCCGTAGGACGAAAATATAAATTCTTCGCTCGGATAATGGTCTACACTCGTGAGCTGCCCCAGTTCTTCCAATGAAAGAACGCTGAATGACTTTTCACGGTCAAGTAAGCGTTTCTTATTTCGGTGATAGTTCCGGGCCTCATTTCGCAGTACCGCTTTGCAGAACGCATCGAATCGGTACTGTTCGCCATCGTTGCGAGGGATAGCTTCCATCTTCTCACCCCCTTTCCGTGGGGATGTCGGGTGGATTTTTCCCTTTCCGCTAATATGACACCTGAAACACCCGATTCTGCCCGCTTTTTTGAAAATTTCCAAAAATATTTTTTGAAGCAGGCAGCTTTTCAGGTGGCAACAGAAAAGCCCAGCAAACCGAAAACGGCCAACCGGGCATAATGGCAGTATTAAACGCGTAGCAGCTACATTGTATAGTACATAGTAAAAGCCCTGCTGACCCTGTGCGGGAGCAAGGCTTTTTTTGATAGGTCAAGATTGAACGGTCGATAGAATATCAGGCGCATGGCGGCATCCTCCTATGGCCGCCATACAGACGATGAAACGCTCTGATACGCAAAAAGAACCGGCGGCCTTGATTTTCTCAAAAGCCGCCGCTTCAAATGGGCGTGTTGATAGGCTGCTGTACGACGGCTTTTTTCTTTTGCCGTCGTGCGGCAGCTTGTTCCTTTTGCGTTTATCTTAACAAGCAATCCTCACAGAAATGTCACCGACACACGCTGTTTCGACAGAATAATGGGCTGAAATCTCACGAACCTGTGAGATTTGAAAAACCGGGAGAATAATCTCCCGGTTTTCATCGCAAATATTTAATTCTGCCGCAGTCTCTCTACAACGCTTTGCTTAACATTTTGCATGAAAGTTATGACGGGAGTTGCCAAGCAGACCAGTAAAACAATAGCTGCGACAACCAACAGAGAAAATACAGGATAGTGAAAAGCTGCATAAGGAACCATTTTTCTAAAGGCTGAGTATATCGGAATATATATCGCTGTTCCCAGTGTGGCAAGCAGTAGGAAAGAAATACTCCAATAATACCCGCCTTCCCAAAGCAATACATTTCTAATTTGCTTTTTCGTCATTCCTATACTTTCAAGTGTGGCAAATTCATGTTTCCGAGTATTTACACTAACAACCATTGTGTTAATGAAATTCATAATTCCTATCAGCAAAAATACAGTGGACAACCCTGCGGCTATAATCCTTGAGGTCAGCAAATATCCGGCCATTTCTTGCTGCTTTTCATATCGTGACAGAATCGTAATGCCCGGTGACGAAGCAGTAATGGATTGAAGCTGCTCCATAATCCCTTTATCATAACTGCTATCAATAGTATCAAAAGTAATCCGAAAGATTTTAGTTTCTCCAGACAACTTCTCTAATGCCTGCTCACTGATATACAAATCAGGGGCAGTACCTCTCTCATTTCCTCGACCACTCTGAAAATCAGCGTCCAGAAAGCCAGTTGCCACTGTAAAGACCTGTTCCCCGGACTCACCGACAACGGTGATTGCTTGCCCTGGCTGAATCAATAGGTTTCCCTCATCATCCGTCATAGCGGACAAAACCACCAACTCTCCCTTTTCAAAGGCGGTTAAGTCAATAGGCTTATCAAGCGTTTTATTAAGTTCTTCGATATATCTGGAATCTATTCCGTAAACGCCGCTCCAAAAATTATCTGTATAGTTTTTCCGTGTTTCCGCATTTGAAAAATCAAGACCCGATACGCCATCCAAGGAATCAATATATTTCCCGAATACATTTTCGCTGTAAATGACATCCATAGTGGGCCACGGTGAAGCGGAATAAGTGACGCGCAGATTTTCAATTCCCTGCATTGTTGCAACTTGCTGCAACATTTCATCAGAGAGCAGGTTTCCTTCTTCGAAAATGCTGTAAGTCAATGCGAAATCACTTTCTCCCCATTGATTTACAAAATTGTCTGGACTTAGGCTTGATAGTAAACCAGCAGAAACCAAAAACAATATTAAGCCTAAAAATAAGGACGCAAAAGTAAGGACAGCGCTTTTAGGGTTTCTAAAAATATTATCTCGTGCCATCCGGGATAATTTTGTTCTATGGCTCTTATGATCTCGGTAACTCCTTGTATTTGCCTCCGTATAGCGTAAAGCCGCAACAGGAGAAATACTTGCAGCTATTTTCGCTGGTTTCATGCTGCCGATGATTGCGGTAAAAAATGTGAAGATTGCGGCACCCGCAAAAATAATGGGGGAAAAGGACACTATCTCCCCAAGGTCTGTATCGCCTGAGTACATTATATTCATGGCAAACGGAACAAGTCCAAGCGAAACAATACCACCGACAATCAGGCCGCTGGGAATACCGATCACCGCCGTTCTGAATATTTGAGAACGCACGATTCGCTTGATTTGTCTTTTTGTCGTGCCTATCGTTTTAAGCTGTCCATAGAATTGTGTATCTCTTGAAATTGAGATATACAGAATGTTATAAATCAGCAAATAGCCGCTGATAATGATAAAGACGATAATAGCAGCCAGTGGAAGAACAATGGTGGTGGAATTACTCTGAGCAATAGGTACAATTTCAAAGGACTGGCTTTCTGTAAACGAAATCTTCCGTTTTAGTTTTTCACAGGATCGCAGGGCATTACTGTCATCAGAAAAAGAAATCATGGCGGTAGACACACTATCAAAGGGAAGCCCTGTTTGTGTTGCAAAAAGCTCCGAAACATAAGCAGCACCACGGTTGCCTGCACGCGAAGCCGAATAATCTGTGTAATAGCCTGACAAAACAAATTCATCGGAGCTGTATTGATAATCTGTTCCGAGCTGATAGGAAAGGGAAATATTCATCCCTATCTGTGGATCATCAATCCCCATTGCACGCAAAGCCCATGTAGGGAGCATAATTTCATTTTTTGCTTGCGGATAATCTCCGTGTATATCCGAAATTGTTGGTACACGGTGTTCTTGCCATTCTGTTTCGTCTATCCAAGTAATACTCAGCAGGGCATCGTCCATTCCAGATGTATCAATGCTGCCCAATCTCTGACTGACACCAACTACGGATACCAAGCCGGATTGGCTCAATTCTACATATTGTTCTTCTGAGAGGCTTGTAATTGCCACATCCGCAGTCGTGCCCATCGCACGAATTTGCTGCATTTGATAGGTTTCAAAATAACTGCACCCCAAACTAAACACAGATGTAATCATAAAGGCGGTCAAGAATAATGCGATGGTAACGAAAACATTTCTCTGCTTATTAGCGCGGTAGCTTCTTTTGGCAAGACGATTGATTGTTGCCTGATTATTGTTCCCAAATAAAATATCATCCATCAATGTCACCCCCTGTCACTATGCGATTTTTCCGTCCTCAATACGGATAATTCGGTCGGCAAGCTGGGCAATTTCATTGTTATGGGTAATCATTACAAGCGTTTGATGGAACTTCTGACTTGTAACTTTCAGCAAACCAAGAACATCACTACTTGTCCGGCTATCCAAATTGCCTGTCGGTTCATCTGCAAGTATAATAGCTGGTTTGGAAACAAGGGCGCGGGCAATCGCTACACGCTGCTGCTGGCCGCCGGACAGATTGTTAGGCATACTGTTCAGCTTCCCATCGAGAGCCAACATTTTCACGACTTCATCCATAAACCGCTTGTCCACGGTATCACCATCCAGCTCCACCGGCAGGACAATATTTTCATAGACATTTAGCACAGGAACAAGATTGTAATTCTGAAAGATAAACCCGATGTTACGTCTGCGGAAGATGGTAAGCTGTTCATCCTTGAGTTTCGATAATTCTTTCCCTTTTACTTTAATACTGCCGGAAGTTGGCGTATCTAACCCGCCCATCATGTTCAGCAAAGTAGACTTACCGCTGCCGGAAGTACCAACAATGGCAACAAATTCACCTTCCTCAATGGATAGGGTCACGCCATCCAATGCTTTTGTAATGTTCGGTTCGGTGCCGTAATATTTCTTCAAATCTGTCGTTTGTAATATGTTCATATAGAACACCACCCTTTCTTTTTGATGGCTCTATCATAAAAGGTAAACCTCACAGAAATGTCACGGGAAACAAAATACCTCTGTTTAATTAAATCTCAAATGTCATAGGCCTGTGACATTTTGTTTTTTAGCGTACTTATTTTATTGTCGAGGCAGAAAGACGGAAAAAGTTGAACCCCTCCCAACCTCGGATATTACCCGGATATAACCGCCTTGCAAGGTTACGATCTCACGAGCCAGATATAGACCAATACCAATTCCATCTACATCATGTACGATGTCCTCCCGATAGAACCGCTTGAAAATTGCCCCCTGATGCTGTTCTGAGATGCCAATGCCTGTATCAGTAATGTCAATTTTCACATACATTTCCCAACTTTCAACCGAAACCCGGATTTGACCGCCCTCCGGCGTATATTTCACCGCATTATCCAAAATGTTGAACAGCGCTTCACCTGTCCATTTTCTGTCATGAGAAACGATCAAGCTCTCCGGGCAGTCCACTTGAACATTGATCTGTTTTTTCTCGGCGTTCAGAAGGATACCTCCCAATGCGGCGGCAAGCGTGTCATAAAGCGGCTGGCTTTTCTTTTCCAGAGAAATGACACCTGTTTCCAGACGCGAGGTTTTAATCATAGCCTGCATGAGAAAATCCAGTTTATCAAGTTGGGTGGCCTGTGCTGTAAGAAACTCTTTTTGCTTTTGCACAGGGACTTCATTTTCAAGCAGGGTGCTGTTAATCACTTTCAAGTTCGCAATCGGGGTCTTGACCTGATGAGAAATATCGGAAATAAGTTCTTGCAAGTCAGCCCGCTCTTGTGCAATGCTGTTCTTGTTTTCCTGCATGATTTCATACAAACGGTTCAACCGATATTCAATTTTATAGAAAAGACTTTCTTCTTCCACAGTCTGTTTCGGCTGCATATTCCCGGACAACATATCATCCATCAAACTGCAAAAAGCATCGGAGAACATCGCCAATTTGCGGCGAACCAGCACCATAAAACAAATAGAGCAAAACAGCACAAAGATGCCGAACAATAGTACATACCAAACAGCGGTTATATCTTGGGTCAACGCATATAAAGCCACTGAAACCGTCACCATTGCCGCCAGCAGGAGAACAGCTAAAAAGATACAGGCTTTGTTGACGGAAAGTTTTCGCACATTCATTTCAGCGCCCCTCCGATCCACATATAGCCCATACCATATACCGTTTTGATGTACTGACGGTCGGGTGTTTCGATTTTGTTTCGTACCCGGCTGATAGCCGCAGTCAGAGCGTGTTCATCCACAAAATTTCCGTCTGCGTCCCACAGTTTTTCCAACAAGACTTGCCGCGTCAAAACGATCTGTGGATTTTTCATCAGGATTTTCAAAAGTCGATATTCCAGTGGGGTGAATGTAAGTGGCTTTCCTGACAGGGCAGCACTCATCTCTGAAAAATTGATGGTCAGTGTGCCATCCTCATAAGTATCACCACCATATTGTTTTGTCAGCCGCCCCAGCACCACCGCCAGTTTCTTTTGAAAGACGCTCATAGGGAAAGGCTTTGTCACATAATCCTCTGCGCCCAGTTCATACCCTTTGAGCATATCGCTTTCCATATCATTTGCGGTCAGAAAAATAATAGCGGTATCGGGGCGGCGTTCTTTTACCTCCCGACAGAAGTCAAAACCGTTCCCGTCCGGCAAATTTACATCCAGCACAATCAGGTCATAGTCCTGCTTCGTCAAGAAACTACTGGCCGCTGATTTTGTCAGTGCAGAATCAACCGCATAGCCCGCAGTATTCAAGTTATAGCATAAAGTATTATTCAAAAGTCGATCATCCTCGACTACTAAAATTCGCATGGTATAACACTCCTTCATTTTCAGTGTAGCGCCCAAATGTCACAGAAACCTCACGATGGAGTGATTTTCTCTGATAATTAAAACGGGAAACGTGCCTTTTCTCTTGCAAAGAACGGTCCAGCCTCATTATATATGGCTGCACTAATAATAGCAACGCAGAAGGATGAAATATAAAGTGTAATCAGAATAGCTTTTACAACATTCCATGTGTCGTCCATGAACTATAAAATGTATATGGGTGATGCAGAATGGCAAAAATTGAGGACTGTCCCGGCTTTGAAACGTTCGGAGCGGATGTCAAGGCAGCACGAAAGGCAAAACAGCTTTCCCGCAGTGCGCTGGCCGACATGATACATTGTGACAGCCGGTATCTTGCGAACATCGAAAACGAAGGCACGTTGCCCAGCTTGCCGGTGGTGATTCAGCTGATAAAAATATGTGGTCTGCCGGTGGAACGGTACTTCAACCCGGAACTTATGCGGGAAGAAAGTGCAGAGCGTCAGCGGGTCAGCCACAAGCTGCAGCTTTGCCCGGAAGAATACTTGCCCATCGTAGAAGGTGCCATTGACGGTGCCCTGCGAATCCATGAACAGGAAAAAGAACATGCGTGTGTCTGATTGCCACGCATGGTCATTGAGAGGATGCAAAAAGCGTCCTCTTATTTTTTTGCATTTTGCGAGCAGAACGGGGGTGTTGTGGTGTCATAGTAGTGGGGAAAGGTAACGTAGCAAGCATAGGGAGTGTAGCCACTCCCGGCAGAAATGCTTGCTGGGGAGTACCCCAGACCCCCAAGAAACGAGGTGAAACTATGACGAACCGAACCCGAAAAATTGTTCTGCGTGTTCCCGTGACGCCGGAGGAACGGGAACTTATCCGGCAGAAGATGGCTCTGCTGCATACCCGGAACTTTTCTGCATACGCCCGGAAGATGCTGATAGACGGTTATGTTGTCCACATCGACACCACCGACATCCGGGCGCAAACCGCCGAACTGCAAAAGATTGGTGTCAACGTCAATCAGATCGCGCGGCGGCTGAACAGCATGGGGCCGCTGTACACACAAGACGTTGCGGACATCAAGGGAGCGCTGGCACAGATATGGCAGTTACAAAGATACATCCTATCAAGTCAACGCTGAAAAAGGCACTGGACTACATCGAGAATCCAGCCAAGACGGATGAAAAAATGCTGGTGTCCTCCTTTGCCTGCTCCTACGAAACCGCCGACATCGAATTTGAACTGCTGCTGTCACAGGCCATGCAGAAAGGCAACAATCTGGCCCACCACCTGATACAGTCTTTTGCGCCGGGCGAAACCACGCCGGAGCGGGCCCACGAGATTGGCCGGCAGCTTGCAGATGAAGTCCTGCAAGGCAAATACCCGTATGTGCTGACCACGCACATTGACAAAGGGCACGTCCATAATCACATCATCTTCTGTGCTGTGGACATGGTGAATCAGCGAAAGTATGTTTCCAACCGACAAAGCTATGCCTACATCCGGCGCATCAGCGACCGGCTGTGCAAGGAACATGGCCTGTCCGTGGTAATGCCCGGCCAAGACAGGGGCAAGAGCTATGCCGAGTGGGACGCGCACCGCAAGGGCACGAGTTGGAAGGCGAAGCTGAAAGCCGCCATAGATGCAGCCATTCCGCAGGCCAAGGATTTTGACGATTTTCTGCGGCTCCTGCAGGAGCAGGGCTACGAGGTAAAGCGTGGCAAGTATGTTTCGTTCCGTGCGCCCGGACAGGAACGGTTCACCCGCTGCAAAACACTGGGAGAAGCCTATACCGAGGAAGCTATTACCGAGCGCATTAAAGGACGGTCCGTGGAACGGAAGCCCAAAGAAAACCATAAAATTTCGCTGCGGATTGATTTGGAGAACAGCATCAAGGCCCAGCAGTCCGCAGGGTATGAGAAGTGGGCAAAACTCCACAATCTGAAACAGGCTGCCCGGACGCTGAACTTTCTGACGGAGCATGAAATTGATAGTTACCCGGATTTGGAAAGCCGGGTGGCCGAGATCACCGCCGCCAGCACCGAAGCTGCCGCCGCATTGAAAGCAGCAGAGCGCCGGCTTGCTGAAATGGCCGTGCTGATAAAGGATGTCACCACCTGTAAAGAACTGCGCCCACTGTTGCAGGAGTATCAGCGGGCTGCTGACAAAAAGCAGTTCCGACGTAAGCATGAAGGAACCTTGATTCTCTATGAAGCAGCGGCGAAAGCTCTAAAAGAGCAGGGCTTTCAAAAGCTGCCCGACCTCTACGCCCTGAAAAACGAGTATAAGCAACTGGCCGAGCAGAAAGACCAGATGCAGCGGCAGTACAATGATGCCAAACGCCAGATGCAGGAGTATGGCATCATAAAGCAGAATGTGGACGGCATTCTGCGGACAGCACCGGGAAAGGAGCAGATGCAGGAACGGTAAATCTGCACAAAATATTGTTCGGATTTTTGAATCCCAAACGCTTAGACCGGGTGGCGTTTCCGCCCGAAATCATGTAAAATAGACTTAGACAACGAAAGCGAGGAACCCTCTATGGCAGAAGTGAACGATAACGGCTCTATCCAGCTTTTTGAAGATCAGAAAATCCGTACTGCATGGGATGCGGAAAAGGAAGAATGGTATTTTTCGATTATTGATGTTATTTCTGTTTTAACTGGAACAGCCAATCCACGGCGATATTGGAGTGACCTGAAGCGTAAGCTGAAAGCTGAGGGGGCAAATGAGTTGTACGAAAAAATCGTACAACTGAAAATGTTGTCCTCTGATGGAAAACGGTACAAGACAGATGTCGCCAACACCGAACAGCTTTTGCGTATCATCCAGTCCATCCCGTCCCCGAAAGCTGAACCGTTCAAGGCATGGCTGGCAATGGTGGGCAAGGAACGCATCGAAGAAACCATCGACCCGGAGCAAGCTATTGACCGTGCGCTTGATACCTATTTGAAGAAAGGCTACTCCGAAGAATGGATTCACCAGCGGCTTTTGGCAATCCGCATCCGCAACGAACTAACGGACGAATGGAAGAAGCGCGGAGTGCAAAAGGGCAAGGAGTACGCCATCCTGACCGATGAAATCTCCCGCGCATGGTCCGGCATGACCACGGGGCAGTACAAGCGGCTGAAAGGTCTGACAAAAGAAAATCTCCGGGACAACATGACCGATTTGGAACTTGTGCTGACCATGCTGGCGGAAGCATCTACCACGGATATTTCCAAGACTGCAAAGCCGCAGACCTTTGAAGAAAACAAGCAGGTTGCTAAACGCGGCGGCAAAGTGGCCGGCATTGCGCGGCAGGCTCTTGAAGCGGAAACCGGCAAGCCCGTTATCACAGAAAAGAATGCGTTTGACTTCCAGCAGCTTGTGACCGACATTGTAGAAGATGCCGCCGAACTGCCAGAAAATCCCACCGAGAAAAAAGATAAAGACTGATACATGAAAATAGCCGGACACAGCAGCCACAAGGCCACCGTGTCCGGCTATTTCTGTGTTGACAATGGCACATTACTTTCACTGAAAATAATGTGCCATTGTTAAGCTGGCGGTATTATTCACCCGTAAAATCAAACCTCTGTCCGTCAAAGTCAGCATCGGTCATGTGCTCCAACTTTGCAATGGTGCCGTTTGCCAGCCGCCGCATTTCCGTGTCCATGTCCGGCAGGGCGGTCAGCATCCGCGCCATCGTTCGGCGGCGGTCAGAGGTGTGGTACATACAGATCAAATTTTCTTCTTCCACGCTGAAATTCATGGTCAGACCTCCATTTCATGTTGTTTGCTGCGGGCCGCTGCCTTTTTCGGGCTGGCGGCCTGTTTTGTTTCGGAAAGCTGCTTGCGGACGGAAGCACGGGGCTTGCGGATGCCCCTGTCCCGGTTCTCCTTTTTGTCAACCAGCGCATAGATGCCGAAACGGTCTTTCACGCTGGAAAGGTGCATGGATTTGTACGGCAGCATGGCAAGCAGCTGGTCCGTGTCCCGGCTGGATGCCAGTTTGGTAAAATAGGGCGATACCTCCACCATAAAATGATTCTTGTCCGGGCTGTTGGGAGCAGCCAGCCGTTTCATGTCTGCCGCAATGCGCTGGGCCTCGGCCTCAATCAGCCCGGTGTGCAGTGCCGCAAGATGTTCTTTGAAATCACCGGGCCGTGCCGGTTCCCGGCTGCGCTGCTCCTGCCGGATGGCCGCTTGCAGAAGTTCCGGGTCACGGGGCTGCATTTCATACCGCACGAACTCCCCGAAATATTTGTCCGGGCGGCTGTCGAAATGCTTTTTCGGGCCAATCTCCCGCATCCCGCTTTCGTAGATCAGACGATTGGCACCCACGGGCAGGGCGACTTCCCGGATGTGCTGGAAGTGCTGCTGATAGTCCAGTTCATACAGATTGCCTTGCACGGTTCCGTTGGCCGCGCCGGTCAGCTCCACCGCATAGGCAAGAATCCTGTCATGGGTCTGTTCGCCGCAGAATTTCCATGTGTTGTAGGCTTGCGTGTCTTTGAGCAGCACGTCCCGTTCCCGGAAGCAGAATGTTCCAGAAGGCCGGGACAGCCACAACAGCAGCTTATCTTCCGGCTGGTCGCTGCGGGCGGCCTCCCGCAGCATCTTGATGTCATAGGCAAAATCGCCCTGATAGTATGCGGTGTTCTGGTGCATAATGGCTTCCAGCGCAGCGATCACATCCATATTTTCAAATTTTTGCACGGCTTATACCTCCAATTCCTTTGTCTTTTCCCGTGGCGGTGTTTGCTTGCTCTGCTCCTTTTTTGCGGCATCCAGCTGTGCCCGGATGGATGGCTTTTTCGGCTTGGCCGTGTGGGACTTCTTGGCTTTTGGTGCCTTTTCTTCGGCCTTGACTGCGGCGGCAAGGTCCGTCAGAGAGATTTGTTCTCCGGCTTTTGCTTTGGCCTCCAATTCGCCCAGAGAGGGCGTATTGTTCAGCACGCCATCAATCATATTTTCGTTTTGTTCGGTGGAAAGTTCTGCGGTACGCAGCGGATTTTCCCGCAAGAACTCCGGCACCTGCTGGAAGCCCACACTGTCGCAGTAGTGGGCGGTGTCCTGCCCATTCTGGTGCAGTACCACCACATCCGAAACAGACAGTGAGTGTCCCTTGAAATCTGCCGGATGGTCCACGTTGAACGTGCGGTAGAGGTCCTCCAACGTGGTGCCAGCAGCCAGCGGCGCGGCGTAAACCTCCGTATAGTTGGCCTTGTCCACGGACAAACCAGCGGCCTGCAGGCGGTCGTAGGGCTCAAAACGGTAATCGCGGGTGGAATCTTCATTGCGCAGCTGGTAGATGGAAAAGCTGTCCTGCTGCGGTGCTTCAAAGCCTGCCGCTGCGTATTCCTCTACGGTCATTCCAGCATCGGCAGCTTCCTGCGCGATCTCGGCCTGTACCTGTGCCTTATAGTCCTGCAAGGTCTGGTCAAAGTCGGCCAGCTTGGGCGGTTCCGGCAAGTCATACTGGCCTTGGTTGAGCAGCGGGCGGCAGTCCTGCACATAGGCCACAACAGCGTTGTAATAGGCCGCCTGTTCCGGCGAAATGTTCTGCCCCTCCTGCAAAGCGGTGGCGGCGGTCTGCTCCATAGCGGAAAGATTGCAATGTTGTTTGAGGTACGGGATAAACTCGGTCAGCACCATTTCCCGCTCTGCCTTGTCTTGTTCCCACGCTTCCGGGCCTTTGTTGTGCAGAACAAAATTTTTCCAGTTCTCGTCCTTGGCGTAGTATTCGTGGTAGTTCTGGATATGCTGAACCAAAGAACCCTCTCCGTCACCAAAATCTTGCCGTCCCTCGTAGTTGTCGGGCTGGCCGTTCAGGGTAAAATCAATACGGAATGCGGTCTTGTCGTACCAGCCGCCCGTGTAGCCGTCCTTTTCCCGGTCCGTGTGCTGGGCGGTGTCCAGTTTTTCAAAAACTCGGTTTGCCACGGACAGCGGCATGATTTCGCCGTCCTGCAGCTTGTCGCTTTCACTCCACAGAACCGTGACCGTAGGCTCTGCGGCGGGGTCTGGAATTTTAATGGGCGTGGGAATTTCGTTTGCCTTTTCCGCCGCCTCTTGGAACGCCGCCAGCTTGTCGCCCAACAGGACTTCCGACACTGCGGCTGTCTGCCCCAGCAGATTAAGTGCTTCCTGCCCGGCATCTGGCAGGGTCAGACCGGGCGCGTCCAGCTGCCCACCGTCCAGAGCCGTGTGGTCCGGGCCATACAGAGTGTAGTCATAGCCGGAATCGCAGGTCTGGATGAACAGGGTGTTGCCACTGTCCAGCACAAATGCAGTCTCCTGTGCAGCAGAAAGGTCTGCTTCCCGCTGCTGGCGCAGCTCTGCCAGATGTTCGTCCAGTGCAGAGATCAGCTCATGGGCTGTGCTGCGGATAACTTCCAGAGAGGCTTTCAGTTCCGCCAGTTCCCGGCCCGAACTCCACCCAGCCACATAGCCAAACGAATACTCAGACGTGTCCAGCCCATAGTGCTGGCAGACAGTATAGGCCACGCTTTCGGCCTGCACCTCGCGGGTGCGGCTGTCCGGGCGGTTGGTCTGTTCCGGGTCGTTGGGGTCGATGGCGTGGAGCTTGGCATGGGCAATCTCGTGGATGGCCGTCTTGATGGTCTGTAACTGGCTCATGCCCTCTTGGATGGCAATGCGGTTGTCGAGAAGATGAAAGTAACCATGCGCCCCGCCCTCGATGTCCTCAAACCCGATGGGTACCGGGGATGCCTGCTCCAATGCCTTGAAAAAATCTTGGTAGTCCTGCACGCTGCCGGACAGTTCATTCACCGCGATAGAGGGCAGAGGTGCGCCCTCGGTCTGGCTGACATCGAACACGGACACCACCTTGAACGCCGGAATCTGTACCGTTTTTTCCTCGGTCAGCGGCTTGCCGTCCTTGTCCAGAATCGGCTTGCCCTGTTCGTCCAGCTTTTCCATCTTCTGCTTGACCTTGTACGGCGCAGGAGCCAGAATCTTGATGCCTTTTTCGCCTTTCTTTACGGTGCGGTGGAACGTGTCTTTCCACTTGTTGAAGCCCGCCACCAGCTGCCCGCCCTGCATGGCGATCAGCAAGGTGTTGTTGAAGCTGTAATTGTGGAATTTCGCCATCGTGGTGAGGTAGGCCTTGTAGCGGTCACTGTCGAATAATTCTTGAATGCCTGTTTCCAGCCGGTCCGTGATTTCTTTCATGCGTTCCGCGCTGTCCTTGCCGTTTAGGATAATGGGAATAACTTTCTGCGGTTCCGTTTCAGGCTGAACAGGTGGCGGGATGTTGGCCGAATCTCGCAAAACTTCCGGCGCAGGAAAGGACAGTACCCGGTATTCCTCCGGCACAGGCTGGCCCTCGTGGACTTTCTGCCACTCGTCCCCGCTTTTGACAAGGTAGCCGTACTGGGTGAACGCACCCTGTTCCTGCTGAGCCACATACCGGCCAAACTGTGCCGTGTCGATGCCGCCTTTCCATTCTTCCGGCATATTCACCATGCCGGAGCGATTCAGGTAGTAATCTCCTAGCTGGGCAGGCCCGTGCACATCCGGCAGATGCACATAGTAGTCCACGTTTTCGGGAAAGTCGGTGATTCTCCCGATGCTGAAAAGCTCACTCTGCGGGGCTTGCAGGGCGGCGTTCAGCTCTGCGCGTTCCCCGGTAGAGAGGGTTTCCAGTCGTGATGCCAGAAAGTTCAGTTCGTCCACATTGGATGCCAGCACCATGTTATAAGAAATTGCAAAGCGTTTTTCTTCCTCGGCAAAGTAGCCAGAAATGAAAAGGCCCTGCGGATTATCGGACGAAATGCCGATTTGCCGCAGGGCCACTTGTACCTGTTCGGTTGTGGTGGGCAGGTCCAGCCAGACGCCATCTCCGCCTTGTTGCTGTCGATTTTGCAGCTGGATGGAAAATAGTTCGCTCATTTGGTCACACTCCTTTTTTGCTATCCTACGGATAGAGAGAGTCGGTTATGGCAAAATGAATGCTTCACCTTACCATAACCGGCCCTCGTTTTCTTTATCCCTTACGCTCTACCCGGTAATTGACGTACTTGCCTCCCGTATCTGCTAGAAGTACTGTTGCATCATAGGTTTTGCCTGTTTTCTCGGAGTAGAGGCCCTTGACCTTTGCCTTACCGTTTTTGAGCAGAGCGGCGGCGATCTTTGGGGTGAACGCCTTTTTGCGCTGCTCAAAGAAGCGGTCATTCTTCCACATCACGAACTGACAGCTACGATTCCCGCAGTAGAAATTCTTTTTGCCCTCATAGACGTTTTCACCACACCGGGGACACTTGCCGATGATAACCCGTTCCGACTGGAACAGGTTTTGTTTGTCCGCGCTGATGCAGGAATAGGTCTTGACCAGCTGACGCACCTGCGCTTCAATTTCGGCCATAAACTCGTCCGGGTCTGCGCTGCCTTTGGCAATCTCGGTCAGACGGTTTTCCCATTCAGCAGTCAGAGCGGGAGAGGTCAGGCTTTCCGGCAGAACCACCGCCAGATTGATGCCGTCCTTGGTGGGGACAAGCTGCTTACCCTTGCGCTGCACAAAGCCCATTTGCACCAGTTTTTCCAGAATCGCGGCACGGGTGGCCGGAGTGCCCAGCCCCTTACGTTCCGCTTCCTCCGGCATATCTTCGGCCCCGGCCCGCTCCATTGCCGACAGGAGCGTATCTTCGGTGTAGGCTTTCGGCGGGGACGTGAAGTGTTCCGAAACGTTAGCCATCACGGAAAAACTCTGTCCCTCGGCCAGTTCCGGCAGGGTGTTCAGCACTTCTTCCTCGGTATCCGCTTTCAGGTTGGAGCGGAACCGCTGGTCGATTTCTTTCCAACCGGGAACAAGCACCGTCTTTCCCTTGGCGGTGAACTCGTTCCCGGCGCAGGAGAACACAGCAGTCACCGTTTCGTACTCATGGGGCGCAGCCACGGCGCAGAGCAGCTTGGAGCAGACAAGGTTCATCAGCTTGCTCTCACTTTCCGCAAGACCAGTGAACCCCTGCTTTACAAATTCGGACGTGGGGATGATGGCGTGGTGGTCCGATACCTTTTTGCTGTTCAGAATCCGGCCCACTTCCGGGGTCAAGCCAAGCCCTTGGGCAAAGGGCAGCAGCCCCAGCAGGTCAGACACAAGATGTTGTGCTGTCTGGCCCATATCCTCGGTCAGATATTGGCTGTCGGTGCGGGGATAGGTCAGCAGTTTCTTTTCGTAAAGTTGCTGGGCATAATCAAGGGTCTGCTTTGCCGTGAAACCGAACAGGCGGTTTGCCTCCCGCTGCAAGGTGGTCAGGTCATAGAGCTTGGGCGGCTGTTCTGTCTTTTTCTCCCGTTTGACAGAAGTACAGACGGCAACTGCACTCGTGCATTTTTCTTTGAGAGAATTTGCGGTTTCTGCATCCGCAATGCACCCACTGTCTGCTTTCAGGCTGCCGGAATGGATGCCGACCGTGTAATACTTTTCTTTCTGGAAGCGCAGGATTTTTGCGTCCCGGTCCACCAACATTTTCAGTGTCGGGGTCTGCACCCGGCCTACCGTCAGGGTTTTGTGATACAGCACCGAAAACAGTCGCGTTGCATTGATGCCCACCAGCCAATCTGCTTTTGCACGGCAGAGGGCCGATTGGTACAGCGCATCGTAATCCGAATCCGGGCGCAGGTTTGCAAAGCCCTCCCGGATGGCGGCATCCTCCATGCTGGAAACCCAGAGCCGCTTCACAGGTTTCGTGCAGCCGGCCATTTGGTAGACAAAGCGGAAGATAAGTTCTCCCTCCCGGCCTGCGTCGGTTGCGGCGGTCACACTGTCCACATCCGGGCGGTTGAGCAGGGCACGCAGAACTTCAAACTGCTGTTTCTTTTCGTCCGGGACAATGAACTGCCACGGCTGGGGCAGGATGGGCAAATCTTCATACTTCCACTTGCAGTATTTTTCATCGTACTGGCCCGCCTCGGCAAAGGACACCAGATGCCCGATGCACCAGCTGACCAAATAACCACCGCCCTGCCAATAGCCGGTTTGCTTTTCAGTGGCCCCGATCACGGCGGCAATGCTGCGGGCCACACTGGGTTTTTCGGCGATCACCAGCTGAAAGCTCATGTTTCGTCCTCCTGTCCGTCCTCCGAATGAATCTCGATTTCAGCCGGTTCCTCGTCTGCATCCTCGTCCTCGCCAAAATCGTATTCGTCCAGATCATCGTGCCCGGTGGTATCGGCCTTGGGCTTGCGGAACTTGAAATAATAGAGGGCCGCGCCGCCGCCCGCCAGAGCCAGCACCAGCAGGATCATCAGACTGCCCATGTTGGACTTGGGCTTTTCCTGCGGCGTTTCGGTGTCGGTTTTCACCGCTTCCGGGGCCGTGCAGTTGCGCAGGCTCTTTTCACACAAGGGGCAGTTTTCGTTGACGTTTCCGGCCTCACATTTCACGGTGCAGGTGCAGACCTCGGCGGTCTGCGGTTCTTCATCCAGCAGAGCCAGCAAGTCGGCATCGTCCACTTGGTTCAGAAAGTGGACAGAAGTTTCCTTGTCCTCGTTGGCGCGGTCAATCAGGATGTAAAAATAATTCCCGGCCTTGGTGGTCACGGTGATAAGCTGCTTGTCGCCGTAAAAATCATCCACCAGTGTTGCGTTGCCTTTGGGCGTGATGGACACGCCCTCCGGCTCCATGCCGCCCGTAGTCGGTTCTTCCTCGGCAATTTCTGGCAGAGGTTCCGGGGCAGGGTCAGTGCCGCTTGCAAAAACAGGCATGGAGAACGAACAGAGGCAGAGCAGGATAGCCAGCAGTCCGGCAGCGAAGCGGTTCCAGTTGTCAGGTTTCATCGGCGGCATCCTCCTGTTTGTGGTACGGGGTGACGGTGGGTGCAGCATTCAGCGCACCGCTGCGCAGGAAGGCCGCGAACTCGTCCGGCTTCATGTTCATGCTGCGCACCAACTGAATGATCTGCAAATTTTCCTGTTCGGTCTTTGCAGCTTCCAGTTCTTTCAACTGCTGCTGGTATTCGCTGATTTTTTCTTTGAGCCGTTCGATGTCGCGCTCAATGCGGGAAAGTCTTTTTGCCATACAAAATCCTTTCTGGCGTCACGGTAAACGCCCATAGCTGTAAAAATGTTCCTGCCAATATTTTGAGTTGAGGTTCGTGTAAGAGATAGGGTCGCCGCAGTGCAGCATGATGGAATTGCCCACATAGATACCGCAATGGCTCACACCGGGGGTATCGTAGGTTCCCTTGAAAAACACAAGGTCGCCCGGTTTGACCTGCGCCGTCGAAACAGGAGTACAGAGGTTGTAAAGGCCCTGTGCGGTCTGGCGGCCCACGTTCCAGCCGGAGTGATTCAGCACCCACGAAATGTAGCCGCTGCAATCAAAGCTGGTGCTGGGCGAACTGCCGCCCCACACATACGGGTAGCCGATGTACTTCGTGGCTTCCTCCATCATGGCGGCAAACCTATCATCCTTTAGTGCTTCCGGGGGAATATCGTAGTAGGTGGGCTGCTTGAGGGTGGACGCATTGGGGTATTGCGCTTTGCCAAACAAATCCGGCCGGTTGCCCAGCGTGCGCATATAGAGCGAATAGGCACTAAGCTGTTCTTCGGTCAGTACTTCCACGGGCAGGTGGGATAAATCCTTGTTCTTCAGCTTGACCGTACAGATGTAGTATTCATACGGTTCTTGGTAGGTGATAACCTGCGGCACACCATACGGGCCAATAATGACCATCATTTTTGTACGGTAACGTATCTGCATGGTCACGGTCTCGGTCAGGATGTACTGCTTTTCAAAGAGCATTTCAAGTTCGCCCTGCACCTCGGCCAGTGTGAACACGCCGTCATGCAGCGCGGACAAAATCGAGATCAGCACATAGGGGTCATGCTCGATTTCATCCAGATAAAAATGATACTCGTCGTAGTTGTGGGTGGCCTCGTAGGTGTCCAGATACCGTTGCAGCTTTTGTTCCAGCTTGGCGTAGGTTTTTTCTGCACCCAGCATATCCTTGTCCTTGGAAAAATAAGAGGATGCCGTCACGCCGGTTCCAGCGGTGCCCGCCATCACGGTGCAGGACTGCAACCCCGTTATCAGGAGCAGAGCCAGCAGACCGAACACCGCCACGATCAGAATGGTTTTCCAGTTCCGGGCCGCAAATTCGGCTACCCGTTCGCCGCCCTCGGCCGCCAGCTTTGTTACCCGGAAACCGTTCTCTGCGGTGGCGGCTGCACCCTGCGCGGCGGCTTGGCCGGCCTGCCGTGCAGCTTTGGCATACTGCTGTTTGATACGCCGTTTCTGCCACATCCGGGAAATGGGGTTGCTGGCAGACTGCGCAATTTGCGGATTGTCCCGCAAGGATTTCTGGTAAAAGTATTCTGCATTGGCAGACATGAGCTGACGCTCTGCCTTTTCCACGGCCTTGTAGGGCTTCATCTTGTGGTGCCGGATGCCGCTGCGGATGGCTTTGGCGGTCTGACGCTCCACCAGTTCTTCACCTTTGTGGCCGCCCTCCACGCCCACATTTTCGTGTTCGACCTCGTGGATTTTTCCGTGAGCGAACAGCAATGCTTCCGACAGCGGGCGGCTGGCCGGGTTTGGTTTCAGGCTGGGCGGGCCTTTGTCCTGCTGCTCAAACCGCAGGGTGGATTTTGCCTTGCCGCTGACAGCATCGTAGACTTTTCCCTTGACCGGGACGCGCTTTTTCGGCAGAGCGGCGCGGGCTGAATCCAGCTTGTCAGCCTTTGCTTCCGCCTTTTGGATGTACGGCTGCAATGCCGGGTCTGTCCGTTCTTCCTCGGTCAGTTCCAGACGCGCTGCCAAACCGTGCAGACCATCTTCACTTTCGGCGGTTTCCGCAGCTTGTTTGGCTTTTTTCTTTGCCTTGTGCTTGTCCTTTACGTCCTCGGTGCGTTCCAGTATTTTTTCGGTCTTGCCCTCGGAATCCGTAGAATAATCCTGTTCCGCTTCCCGGCTGGAAACATTCTCCACAGTACCATCAGCCTGATTTTCCACCACCAGACCATCACGGGTCATGGTCTGGGTGACTTTGGCTTTTGCCTGCAATTCTTTCAAGGTTCTTCACCTCCCATCGGACAGCGGCCCGTTTCAATGTCCGCAATGTATTTGAGAATCGGGAACACCTGCGGCGGCGAAACTGCATTGCCCAGTGTTTTCATCCGCTTGCTGCGGTTCGGCACATCCTCGGTCAGACGCGGGATGTCGGCGGGTTCTTCGGCCCAAAGGGAATGTCCGTCCATTTGCGCGGGAAACCCATCAGCCACTCTACCCAGTCCGGGTTGAGGTAGGGCCTTTCCAGCGTGGTGGGGGTCATGCGGTAGACCACATGGGAGAGCCGCGCCGTCCACGCCTTGCCATCTTTGTTCATCTTGCGGTAGCTGCCATTCGCAGAAATTTGGATGTCCAGTCCCTTGCCCACATCCCCGGTGTCGCTGGCAAGGGGCGTGGGAAGTAGCGGAGCCGATGATGAATACCCGTTTCCGTTCGTGCCACGCGCCAACGGCAGCAGCAGGTAATACGAAAACCCGAACATCGTAACCTGCCTGCTCCAAGTCAATGAGCGTTTTGTCGAGCCCCATACGGAGGAAGCCAGCAACATTTTCTCCAAGCACCCAACGGGGCTGCAATTCCCGGATAACCCGCAGCATTTCGGGCCACAGGTAGCGTTCATCGTGGAAGCCGCGCTGCCGCCCTGCGGTGGAGAACGGCTGGCACGGGAAGCCGCCTGAAATGAGGGTGACGGTGCGAAGTCCTGTTTTTTCAAAGAAAGCCTCCTTTGTTACGGTGGTGATGTCCTGAAAACGGGGCACCTCCGGCCAGTGGCTTGCCAGCACAGCGGCGGGAAATGCCGCCCACTCGCATTGACAGACAGAGGTAAACCCCGCTGCTTCCGCGGCAAGGTCGATGCCGCCGATGCCGGAAAACAAGCTGAAATGCGTTAAGCTCATAGCTCCACCACCTCGTTGAGCCGGGTGGTCATGATTTTATAGAGCTGGGTGTTTTTCGGGATGGGGTTGGAAAACGGCAGCACCACATTTTCAAAAATCAGCAGTCCTTCGCCAGGTTCGGAATTGTCGATGTACTTCTGCTGGTCTGCGGAGAGGTTCAGCCGTTCCGAAAGGATTTTGCGGTCGCCGGATGCCTGATTCAGCAGCGTGATGAAGTCGCTGTTTTCCAGAATGTTCTCGATCTCCGGGGAAGAAAGAAGGTCCTTCACATTCTGGGTGGCGCCCGTGGGCACGCCGCCCCATTTGCGGAAGCGTTTCCAAATCTCGGCACTGTACGCAGCGGTCTGTTCCTCTTTCAGGAGTAAGTGGAACTCGTCTGCAAAATACCATGTGGCGCGGCCCTGACTGCGGTTCTGGGTGACGCGACCCCATATCTGGTCTTGGATAATGAGCATCCCCAGTTTTTTTAACTGCTTGCCTAACTCTTTGATGTCAAAGGCCACAAGCCGGTTGTGGATGTCCACATTCGTTTTGTGGTTAAACACATTCAGCGAGCCAGACACATACAGGTCGAGTGCCTGCGCCACCCGGTCCGCCTCCGGCAAGTGCTGGTCGAGCAGGGCTTGGTGGAGGTCAGACAAAATCGGCATATTCTCCGGGCAGGGATTCGCCAGATAGGGGCGGTAGATGGCTTTCACGGCACGGTCTATCACGGTGCGTTCAATCGCTTCCAGACCTGTTTTACCGCCCATGACCAGCTCACAGAACGACAGCACAAAATCCGATTTCAGGGCAAGCGGACTATCATCCTCGGAGTAGTTGAGGTTGATGTCCAGCGGATTCACATAGTCCTTGCTGGTGGGCGAAAGCTTGATGACCTGCCCATGCAGCCGCTTGACCAGCGGGTAATACTCGGCCTCTGGGTCTGAAATAAAAATATCGTCAGCGGTCGTTAAAAACACACTGACGATTTCAGACTTGCAGCTCATGGATTTGCCGCTGCCGGGCGTGCCCAGCTTTAGGCCGTTGGGACACCGGGCCTGCTTGCGGTCCAGCATGATCATGTTGTGGGATTTTGCGTTGATTCCGTAGTACATGGCTGCCCCGCTCTGGAAAAGCTCCTGCGTTACAAAGGGCACGAATACCGCCACGTTGGAGGTGGTAAGGCTGCGCTGAATCTTTATCTGGTTGATACCCAGCGGCAGGCTGGACACAAGGCCCTGCTCCTGCTGGTAGTCCAGCCGGACGAGCGAGCAGTTGTACTTCTGCGCCACGCCCGCAGCTTGGAACACATCGTTGCCCAGCTTTTGCTTGGTATCTGCCACATTCAGCACTAAAAAAGTCAGCATGAACAATCGCTCATTTCTTGTTTGCAGTTTGTTCAGCAGCTTTTTGGCATCCTCGCCGTAGGTGGCAAGGTCGCTGGGGAGGATGTCCATGTCGTACCCGGAACGGACAGCCTTTTTCTGTTCCTGAATCTTCATGGCATCAAGGTCTGTGATTTTCCGCTTGATGGTCTTGATAGCCTCGGTCTGGTCGATGGCCTGCACATGGAGATTGACGAGAATCCCGCTTTCCGTTTTGAGAAAATCGGCCAGCATTTCGTCCGAAAGTTCCGGCGCAAGGATTTGTAAAAAACTCACCGCACCATACTTGCCGCCCAAACCAAAGGTCTTGGCCGTGCCGAAGCAGAGGGAGGACGGTGCCACAAAGTCCTTGGTGGACAGGCCGGAGGGGGCCAGCCAGTTCCAGTCAAAACAGAACGGTTCGCCATCCGGGTGGAAAATGCCGTGCAGCACTTCCAAACGCTCCTGCCCGTCCATGACGTGTGCCACGCAGCCCATGGTCTTGAAGTAGCCCAGCAGGTCAAGGCCAATGCGGGTCAGCCGTGCCCGTGCGGTTTTCAGATTGTCCGCCTCGATGGTGAAGGTCAGGTATTTCGTTTTGACGATGCCGTTGTTGCCGCTGGCAAGCTGCTTTTGCAGGATGGCGGTGTACTCGGCGCGGATGTCGTCAAAATCATCCCCCTGCGGTGCGATCTCAAAACTTTTTGCGTACTGCACCGGGTCAACCTTGCGATTCAAAAACGAAAGCTGCACATGGATGGAAGCATCCACATAGTTGTACAGGTCGCACAGGTGTTCAAAGATGGCGGTCCGCGTTTCCGGCTGGGCCAGCTGATAGCTGATGTCCTCAAAGGCAATGCACTTGGAGAACGTGCGGCGGTCAATGCGGCAGACACCGTCCGGGTAGATGGCTTCATACGGGATGGTGGCCTGCGCCGTGCGGGGCTTGCCGTCACCCTTGTACTTGCGGATAACGGCATCAATTTCTTTTTTCTGGGCGCGGGTGAGCTTTTTGAGCTTTTCGGTCTCGCGGGGGGTCGTTTTTCTGGACAATGGCCTTAACCTCCTGTTCCATTTGGTATTGCCGCACAAGGGCGGCGTAAGCGTTGTTGGTCTGATAGGGCCTTTCCTTTGGACGAATAAAGCAACACTGAATCATTTGCTGAATCACCACTTCAAGTGGCTGGCCGTGCCGCTCAAACAGCGCGAACAGCAGCCCCGGCAGCATGGCAAAAATCATCAGCAGGGCCGCCGCGCTGTTGGAAAGATAGTTCCGAGTCAAAAAATAAAGCGGTCCGCCCGTTAAAAGCGCACCGCCGAAGCAGACCAGCTGCCGCTTGGTCAGCCCGAATAAGACTTTGGATTTTACATGGGTCAAATCTTTGGGAACGGTCACATACGCCATTCAAACGCTCCTTTCTCAATGGGCACCGAATACGGACTTGCTGATGCTGCCGGTCTTGAACAGACAGAAACAGAGTAGCACGGTGTAGCCCATGCAGCCCCAGATAGCCCCGGCAATGTCCGCCGCGCCCGAAATGTTGCGTATCAGCACCGCGTAAATGCCCACGATAATCATAATCAGGAACGCTTGGAAACCCAGTGCCAGCAAAGACTTCAAATAATTCTGCCCGGTGCTGCGCCACTCGCTGCTGCCCATGGTCGCCAGCGGGATAGGCCCCAGTGCGGTCACAACATAAATCTCGATCATGCGGCCGTAGGTCACAAGGAAAATACAGATAGACAGGATGTTCATGGTCAGGCCCACCACAAGGGTCTGGAACCACAGGCTGAGCAGACTGCCGATGGTCATGCTTTCCAGCTGAAATTCCAGTCCGGGTATCAGGCGGTCAAAGTGGATGGATGTTTCGCCAATGATCACGCTGGAACTTTGGTTGACAACGCTCTGGGTGGCATCGAACACACCCATAACGATATTCCATGTGTTGCTGACAATGAGGATGGCAAAGGCAGACTTGAAAATCCAGCGGAAGAACATGGAAGTATCGAAGTCGTGCATATTGTTCTTTTCGGTAATCATCTGGATAAGCTCATGGCACATCACAAGGGCAAGGATAGCCGCTGCAATGGGCAGCACCACCGTTTCAGAAAGACTACGCAGCATATTGAAAATGCCGCTGTTCCACGCCTGCGGGGTAGAGCCGACATCCGAAGCGATTTCGCCCACCTTGGCGTTCACGTTATCGAACAGGCCGGAGAGGTTGCCCGTGATGCCATCTATCAAAATGCCTTTTATCCATTTCTCGATGATCTCACTAATCAAGCAAAGATACCTCCTTTCCCGCGCCCTCCCATGTGAGCGGGAGAGCGCGGAGTAGGATTTTAAGTGTTAGTTGTTCGGAAAATTGTGGGCAGCGATGCAGGACTTAGCCCAGCAGCCCGGACAGCAGCGGGACAAGGGTCACGCCGATCAGGGCAACGCCGCCGCCCGCGACCAGCTGCTTCACGCCCTGGCTCTTGCTGCCGGGGTTATCCTGTCCATAGCCCTCCAACAGGTTGATGCCGCCCCAGACACACAGGGCACCGCCCAGACCGACCACGATGGTCTGCAAAGTATCGACTGCGCTGTTGAAAAATTCCATAAGGTCCTCACTTTCTGCCGCTTGTTCTGCGGCACTCAAAATAAAAATTATTCGGCTGAATTTTCGTCCGGCAGGTCGATTTCGTACAGGTCAAAACTTTCGTCCTGTGCGACTACCTGCTGCCGTTTCCGGCGCAGGGTGGATAAGAACCTGTCCACCTCAAAGGTATTCTTTTTGTCCGCGTCCGCAAGGTACTTGTAGTGCGGGTGCTTTGTAATGTCGAACTTCTCCGAGAAGAACGGCCTCACGCCCCGCAGCTGCAAAATGCACCTGCCGCCGTCCATGATTGCGATTTCGTCCTCTGACATCAACGCCTTTCCTAATTTTTGATAGTTCAGTCCGTGGGAGGTTTGAGAGCCCCGGTTCTCGCTGGTGTTGAAACTGTCGATGGTCTCTTTCCCCAGCGCATCGGAGATCTCTTTGGCATTCTTGCCCCGCCCACTCAAAAAGAGAACAGAATCGCAGTTGTCCGAAATGATTTCGGCCGCATCCTTGTAGATGGCTTTCAGCTGCGACTGGCTCTGCAAAATGATGGATGCCGAGATTTCCCGGCTGCGGATGGTGGCGATCAGCTTGTCGAAGTTGGGAATCTGCCCGATGTTGGCAAACTCGTCCAGAATCAGCCGCACATGGACAGGCAGCCGACCACCGTATTTATCATCCGCACGGTCACACAGCAGGTTGATAAGCTGGCTTTGGAGCATGGCGAGAATGAAGTTGAACGTGGTGTCCGTGTCGCTCATAATCAAAAACAGCACGGTCTTTTCATCCCCGATGGTGTCCAGCTCCATTTCATCGTCCTCCATCAGCTCCCGCACCTCCCGGATGTCAAATGGGGCTAAACGGGCACCACAGCTTATCAGGATGGAGGAACGGGTCTTGCCGGCCGACAGCAAAAACTTTTTGTACTGCCGGACGGCGAAGTGGTCCGGGTCTTTCTGTTCCAGCCGTTCAAACATGAGGTCCACCGGGCTTTGAAACTCCGGGTCGTCCTCGCGGGCTTCACTGGCATTTATCATTTCCAGCAGGGTGGTGAAGTTCATTTCCTCTGCCGGGGCCTCGTACCAGATGTAGCCGATAAGCGCGGTGTAGAACAGCCGTTCCGACTTCACCCAAAAATCTTCCGCTGACTTTTCGCCCTCGCCCTTGGTGTTGGCGATAAGGGTATTCACCAGTTTCAGCACGTCCTTTTCCGAGTGGATGTAAACAAAGGGGTTGTACTTCATAGACTTGGAAAAGTTTATCGTGTTCAGGATTTTCACTCGGTAGCCTGCCCGCTGGAACATTTGGCCTGTTTCCAGAACCAGTGTACCTTTTGGGTCTGTGACCACGAATGAGGTGGGATAGTCGGAAGTGGGAAAGCATTGCATGAGGTTGGGCTTCACATAGAAGCGGGTCTTGCCGCTGCCGGAGCCGCCGATCACCAGCACATTCTTGTTCCGGGCCGTCTTGGGGTCTTTGGGCCGCCCGGTCATGGTCAGGCGTTCGGTCTGGGTCAGCAGGATGTTGTTTTCAAACTTGGGGTCGATGTAGGGGGCAATGTCCTTGGCGGTGCCCCATCGGGCAGAGCCGTATTCCTCGCCCTTGCGGTACTTCTTGGCGTTCTTGCCCTTGCTGTACACGATGAGCCGGACAGCCACCGCTCCAACAACGCCCACGCACAAATCAAACGGATGCAGGCTGGGCAGCGGGTTTGCAAAGGCAGCAGAGATGCCGTTCGTCAGGTGGAGCAGCTTTGCCGAAGCATCTGCGCCCGCCGCAAGACGGTACGCCTGCCCGCATTTGGCGAACAGGTACACGAACAGCAGATACGGCAGATTCAGCACCAGCAGCTTTTTCAGTTCCGGCTTCATCGTTCCAGCCCCCTTTGCTTGATTTTTTCTTTGGCGCGTTTCGGCTGCTGGGCCGCTTTCTGCTTGGCTGCGGTCAGCACCTTGCGGATGGAGGGCCGCTGCTCCTTGGAGAGCGTTTTGGCGGTGAACTCCCGGAACGCCTGTTCCAGATTGTCCGCATCCTTGGCCTTGAAGATCACGATGTAGTGGGGCGGCTGGGTGGTCTTGTCCTTGCGCAAGGTAAAGTCCACGCCGTACTTCTTGGCGCAGGGCTTGAACGCCCCGATGTTCGCCTCCGTGACTTCAATGTTGGTCAGGGCCGCACCATGGGCTTTCAGCTGTTTCAGGCTTTGCTTGCCGTGGTGCAGCTTTGGCCCCTTGGCCCGGTGCTGCAAATATTTTTTCAGGGCAGCTTGCAGCGCTTGGGCGGTGAGTTTGCCCGTTTTCATGGACAGGGCAATGGTTTTCTGGGTGACTTCTTCCTGCAATATGAATCCCTCCTTGTTGCAGAAAATTCAGAGCGGCAGCTAGGGTGGAACCACCAGCCGCCGCAGGTAAAGGGTTCTCATGGGTGGACGCTCCTTTCGGTCAGGTGTTGGGCGGGCGGCCCCAATCGGGCTGCGCCATGTCGTGCGCCACAAGGGACGCATAGTAACTGTTGATGGTGCTGGGGGCGTTGAACAGCATGGCCCGCAGGTATTGCTTGATGTTACGGACTTTGGTGGTGTTATCTCGCAGGCAGTCCATGACGAACTCGATGTGATGGCTGTCCAGTTTCAGGAACTTGGCCTTGACCAACTCTGCCGGGTAATCGTCCCCGGCCACCCGGATGGACTTGCGGTTGGTGCAGACGGTTTCCAGCAGGATGTCCACGATCTCGTCCAGCTGCTCCCGGTCTATCCGGGGATTCTGGATGAGGGTGTCATACTCGATGTTCTCCAAAATCAGGTCCCGGTAGATTTGATAGGCCGCTTCCTTTCGGCTTCCTGTCCGTTCCGGCGGCGGTGCCGCTGCCTCGTCCTCGTTCAAAGGCAAGGGGTTTGGGGAATGGATAGGAATGGAATCGGTATTTAATCCATCTTTCTTTTGTTTTTCTGTAATTAGTTTATCTTTATTTAATTGCATTGGATTTTCCAACGTAGGGTTTTCCTGCGTGGGATTCTCCAACGTTGGATTTTCCAATGTAGGTGAAACCGATGCAGGAACGGGCTGCGGCAGCTCGAAGATCACATAGTCTGCACCGCGCAGCCGCCCTTTCTCGTCCCGTTCTCTGGAACGCTGGATGTAGCCCGCCTGTTCCAGTTCCCGGATGGCCTGCCGTATCGCGTCAATGCTTTCCCGGTTGATACGGGCCAGCCCTTGCAGGGTGTAGTCCCAATCTTCCGGCAGGGAGAGCATTTGGGAGAGTAAGCCCTTGGCTTTCAGGGACAAGGCCCGGTTCCGCAGGTGGTGGTTTGACATGACCGTGTAGCCGCTGTTCTTTTCTACCCGAAATACTGCCATTTCACGGATGCCTCCTTTCGTTGTAAACAAAAAAAGCAGCGTTCATTTGCTCCCGGTGATGGGAGAAGTGAACGCTGCGCGTACTTGATAATTTTTAGGTTGTGTGGTATATAAAAGGCAACTGTTTTTTCAATACAGCCGCCCATCGGGGTGCGATACAAGCAAGTTGCTATCCGATGATCTCAAAAACAAATTGTACTACGATGGTTTTCAAAAAATGCTGTATCACTACTCGCACCAAAAAGGCTCGAAGCTGATGCTTTCGAGCCTTTTTCTTATGCGTTTCTTCGCATCTGCGCAAAAAAATCTCGCGCCTTCAAATTTGATGGCGCGAGGTTTTCATTTTTCAGAATGGGAAGCCCATGGGGGTGAGCTTGCTCATTGCCTCGTTGGTCGCGTTCTCGCTCTGCGTGATCGCTTCGTTGACCGCGGCAACGATCATATCCTGAAGCATCTCGACATCGTCGGGATCGACGGCCGAGGGATCGATCTCAATGCTCTTGAGCGCGCGTGTGCCGATCATGGTCGCCTTGACTGCGCCGCCGCCGACCGTGGACGTGAACTCCTTGCTCTCAAGCTCCTGCTGCATCTTCATGAACTCTTCCTGCATTTTCTGAGCCTGCTTCATCATATTGCCGCCGCCCATACCGCCGCGGAATCCGCCTTTTGCCATATTAAAATTCCTCCTAAAATATTATACGAAACGTGTTTCTTTGAACTTCCGAAGCTCCTCGATGTCCCTTTTTGGCTTATCGTTATCCTCGAGAAGCTCCGAGATCGTTATTTTAAGGCTGCGCCCCGTGACAGCGTTTGCCGCCTCGCGCAGGCGCATGAGAACCGCCTGATTATTCACTGCGTTGTAGAAAAATCCGGGCACCACCTCGAGCGAGAGCGTATCGTAGCTCACGGTGCATCGAGTCTGCACAGGGTTTGTCAGTATCGGGATCACTCCGCGCGGAAGCGACTCCTCGGCATTTTCGACTATCGCCGCCCACAGTGCCTCGTTGTCCTGCGGCGCATCCGCCGCGCTCGCCGGAGCATCGGGATTCAGATCAACAGGCGACTTTTTATCCAAAAGGTCATCCTCGGGCTGATACTCGGCAAAGTCGGCCGGGTCAAGCTCGTCTGCCGGATCGTCTTCGTATCGCGGCTGCGGCGCAGGCGGCTCATCGAGGTCAAACGGCGGCTCGTCAAGAGTCGAATGAAACTCTTCCTCATCATCGTCATCCTCGGCTGCCGGCACGGCTGTTCTCGCCGGCGCGTGCTTCAGGTCCTCCTCGATGCGCGATATGCGCGCACGAAGCTCGTCAACGCCTTCCGTCAGGCGCGGCTCGCACAGTGATATTATACACAACTCCGCAGTGAGCTTTGCGCTTTTAGAATCGCGTATCTTCAAAAGAGAGTCCGAAACAATGTTTATCCGGTTAATAAGCTCGGCTTTCGTGAGCTTTTTGCAGAAAACACCCAAAATATCACGGCTGAAGCGGCCCGATATAAGATCTGCGCCTGCTTTCGGTGCAACCGCCAGCATGAGGCAGTCGCGCAGGAGCGTGTTCAGCTCATACAGCAGCGTCGCCGGGTCCTTTCCGTCGCGCCAAAGGCCGTCAAAGAGCTTGAGCGCCTCATCGGTGTTTTTCTTCACCGAGTAGTCAAGCAGCTGCGCCGTGCGGCGGTTTCCCGTAAGCCCCATCGCCGAGTACACGGCGTCGGTGTCGATATCGCTCTCGCCCGAGCACTGGTCAAGCAGCGACAGCGCGTCGCGCATGCCGCCCTCGGCAAGACCTGCGATAAGCTCGGCGGCGCTGCGCTCGAGCCTGAGATTTTCGCACTGCGCAACGTGCTCGAGGTGGTCGGCGATAAGCTGCGCGTCAAGGCGCTTGAAGCTGTGCCGCTGGCAGCGCGAAAGTATCGTCGCCGGAACTTTGTTAAGCTCCGTCGTTGCGAGGATGAACACAAGGTGCTCCGGCGGCTCTTCAAGAATTTTCAGCAGCGCGTTGAACGCCGCCGTTGACAGCATGTGCACCTCGTCGATGATATACACGCGCTTTTTGACCGAGACAGGAGAAAACACGGCCTCCTCGCGCAGCTGGCGGACGTTATCCACGCCGTTATTGGACGCAGCGTCGATCTCGACAACGTCCATGATGCTGCCGTCCTCGATGCCGAGGCAGGCAGGGCATTTGCCGCAGGGATTGCCGTCCACGGGGTGCTCGCAGTTGAGCGCCTTGGCAAGTATCTTCGCGCAGGTGGTCTTGCCCGTGCCGCGCGTTCCGATGAACAGATACGCGTGCGAGGTGCGGCCTGTAGATATCTGATTTTTAAGCGTTTCCGTTATGTGCTTTTGCCCGACGACCTCGTCAAAGGTCTTAGGCCGCCACTTACGATATAAAGCCTGATACATAAATAATGATCCCTAATAAATAAAATGCGGCCCTTGACAAGACTGCACACCCAACTTCGAAAACTGACATATGCCCGTTACGCCGGCAGCCGGCTCAGAACCGGCACCCTCACGGCACACGAAAAGCACCGCTTAATGCTGCTCGGTTCCCCGCCTGACATGGTTCACGGGTTTCCGTTGCGCGAGACCGGCTCGTCAACGCTGCTTACCGGTGTCAGACGACACATGACAGATCCTATGTTGGGAATTCATTCCTGCTGTAGCGGATTGCAGGTTACAGGGCACCGCTGGCTCCCCAACTAGTGCAGCCTTGTCAAAAGCCGCGAAAATATTATAACTCAGATCAGCAATATAATCAACAAATATTTTCTTTACTTTTTTGAAAAGTGTGTTATAATACTAAAGCCGAGCAAGGTATGGGCCCGTAGCGCAGCTGGGAGCGCGTTCGGTTCGCATCCGAGAGGTCGAGGGTTCGAATCCCTTCGGGTCCACCAAAGCCAAGACTCCGTTCTCGTTTGAGGACGGAGTTTTGTTCTATATTATCCGCCATTCAATGATCCGTCCGCTGCGAGCGATCGCGGCGGACTTTTGCTTGCCTGTCGGGCGGCGATATGCTAACATAGGCCTGATAAATCGACACACAGGAGAAAAGCTATGGTAAAACAAAATCTGCATTGCCACACGACGTTTGACGACGGGGCGAGCACGCCCGAGGAGATGGTCTGCGCGGCAATGGAGCACGGGCTAAGCTCGCTGGGCATAAGCGCGCACGCTCCGATGGACGGCGAGGACTGGTGCACTCCGAAGGAGAAAGAGGCCGGCTTCAAGGCGGAAATGCAGCGCCTGAAAGAAAAATATGCCGGAAAGATCACGCTGTACACCGGCCTTGAATACGATGCCGCGGCCGAGAAAAATTTCGACGGCTACGAATATATCATCGGCTCGGGACATGTGCTCGACGGCTTCTATGTTGACTCCACGCGCGAGCGGGCAATTGCGCTCATCGAGCACTTCGGCGGGGCCGAGAAGGCCGCTGATGTGTTTTTTGCAAACTACGCATCTATGGCGCAGATACCCGAGGTGGACATCGTCGGGCACTTCGACCTTTTGACGAAGTACAACGAGCAGGGCGCACTGTACGACACGCAAAGCTCATGGTACCGCGACGCAGCCTTTGCCGCGATGGAGACGCTCAATGCCGCCGGGAAAATATTCGAGATGAACACGGGCGCTATAAGCCGTGGCTACAGAACGACACCCTATCCCTCGCCGGAGCTTCTGCGCCACCTTCACGATATAGGCGGACGCATCGTGATAAGCTCGGATTCGCACTCGGCAAGCAGCATATGCTGCGCCTTTGACCTGTGCGAGCAGATAGCTCGCAGCTGCGGCTTTGATGAGCTGTGGTACTTCAACGGAAGCTGCTTTGAACCCGAAAAACTATCATAGTTTAATATTTTTTTGATACTGCTATGTTATTTTGCGGCATATGATGATATAATTGCAGCATAACTATCAGGAGGTCTGACATATGGACAGAAAGCAATTGAAGGCGCAGTCGAAAAACCTCATTCGCACCGCCCAACCCAAGCCCGTTGTCACCGCGATCATATATCTTCTCATCATCTCGGTGCTCGGCTTCCTATCGTATAAGCTTGTCGGCGGCTCGTCGTTTGAGCTTCAGTCGGTTTATGAGCAGTTTGGTATCGGCTATGACGTCGGCTTTGGCACAGGCGCATACGACAGCTTTGATCCGGATCAGTTTGCCTATGCGATCGAGCAGGCTATGCCCTCGCCGGGCGCGGCTCTGCTGAATCTTGCGGTCAGCATAGTGGCGCTTATGATCGGCGCCGGCTTCACGATCTATTGCCTGCGCACAGTGCGCGGCATGGAGGCAAGCTACTGGAACCTTTTCGACGCGTTCGGCATGTTCTTCCGCGTCATCTGGCTGTACATCCTCGAGGGCATATTCATTTTCCTCTGGTCGCTGCTGCTCCTCGTTCCCGGCATAATCGCAATGTATCGCTACCGCATGGCGCTGTATCTGCTGCTTGAGCACCCGGAGATGAGCGCTTTGCAGTGCATAAGCGAAAGCAAGCGCCTTATGGTCGGCCACAAGGGCGAGCTGTTCTGGATGGATATTACCTTCTTCGGCTGGGCGCTGCTTGTCGGCATTGCCGATTCGATCAGCGAATGGCTTGCCGGAGCAATGGGACCGTCGATCATCGCACAGATAATCGGCGTTGTCGGCTTCGGTGTTCTGGTGCAGTTCTTCGTGCTGCCGTACATGGATCTGACCTATGCCGGCTACTATGTTGAGCTTACAAAGCCCAAGGCCGACGCAGGCTTTGCCGACGGGTGGACGCCCGAGCTGTGAGGTCAGAAGCATGAAGGTAACATTTTTAGGCGCTGCCCATGAGGTCACAGGCAGCTGCACTCTTCTCGAAGTCGGCGACAAAAAAGGTGTTATCGACTGCGGTATGGAGCAGGGCAAGGACCTTTTTGAAAATCAGGAGCTGCCGGTCGCGGCGGGCGTTCTTGATTTTGTGCTGGTCACCCACGCGCACATCGACCACTCGGGGCTTCTGCCGCTGCTTTATAAAAACGGCTTCCGCGGCGCCGTGTACGCCACGGGCGCTACATGCTCGCTGCTGGACATAATGCTGCGCGACTGCGCGCACATACAGATGGCCGACGCCGAATGGAAATCGCGCAAGGCGATGCGCCGCGGTGAAGCCGCCGTCGAGCCGCTTTACGATCTTGACGATGTTGCAGGGCTTATGAAGCTGCTGCGCCCCTGCGAATACGGCAGCGAGATCCAGGTGAACGAATCGGTCACGATACGCTTCACCGACGTCGGGCATCTGCTCGGCTCGGCAGCTATCGAGATCTGGCTCAAGGAGGGCAGCTGCGAGAAAAAGATAGTTTTCTCCGGCGATATCGGAAACCTCGATCAGCCGATACTCTGCGACCCGAAGCATATCGACAAAACCGATTACCTCGTAATCGAATCCACCTACGGCGACCGCAACCACTCCGACGAGCGCCCCGATTATATTGCCGGGCTTTCCGCCTGCATCCAGCGCACGCTCGACCGCGGCGGCAACGTCGTTATCCCCTCGTTTGCCGTCGGCAGGACGCAGGAGATGCTGTATTTTATCCGCGAGATCAAAAATCGCGGCCTTGTAACGGGGCATCCCGATTTCCCCGTTTACGTTGACAGTCCCCTCGCCATCGAGGCAACGAGCGTGTTTTTGCAGTGCGACTCGAGCTATGTTGACGAAGAAATGCAGGCCGTTATCCGCTCGGGCGAAAATCCCCTCTGCTTCCCCGGACTTCACCTTGCCGTGAGTCAGGAGGAATCCAAGGCGATAAACGAGGACAAAACGCCCAAGGTCATAATCTCCGCATCCGGCATGTGCGACGCAGGCCGCATACGCCACCACCTCAAGCACAATCTGTGGCGGCCGGAAAGCCTTGTGCTGTTCGTGGGCTATCAGGCGGTCGGAACGCTCGGCCGTGCGCTGCACGACGGCGCAAAGGAGGTTAAGCTCTTCAATGAGGAGATCGAGGTCAGGGCCGAGATATCCTCGCTCCCCGGCGTCAGCGGACACGCCGACAAGCGCGGCCTGATCGCGTGGCTCGAGGGCTTTTCCGAAAAGCCGGAGCTTGTTTTCGTCAACCACGGCGACCCCGAAAGCGCCGACAGCTTCACTGCCTGCCTCAACAATGAGCTTGGCTACCGCGCCTTCGCGCCGTACAGCGGCACGGAATTTGACATTGCCGCAGGCCGCTTCACAGTCGTGACGCAGGGCAGGCCCATTGTTAAAACGCCGAAGGCTCCGTCGGCCGAGCGCAGGGTCAATCCGCTGTTCACCGAGCTTCTGCACTCCGCCGAGGCGCTCATGCAGGCCGTTCGCGGCTGCGAGGGGCGCTCAAACCGCGAGCTGCGCGGCTTCATAGATGCCGTGCGCAAGCTTACGGACAAGATAAAGCGCTGAATTAAACAGCTGACGTGAAAATCACGTCAGCTGTCAGCGTGTCGAAAAAGTCCAGCAACGGCTGGGCTTTTTTGCGTTTATATGGTATAATAAGCATGGGTGATGAAAGATGCTGGAACGCGGAAAAATGGATCGTGGTGTCATAGAGATTGTAGATACAGAAAGTCTGGTGCCGAAAGACCATCTGCTGAGAAAAATAGATGCGGCAGTAGATTTTAACCGGCTCTATGAAATGGTGGAGCCATTGTATAGCGAGGATAACGGGCGGCCCAGCGTGGACCCTGTTGTGCTGTTCAAAATGGTGCTGATCCAGCATCTGTACGGCCTGCCATCTCTGCGGCGGACGGCGGATGAGATCAGCGCAAATATCTGCTGCCGTTGGTTTCTGGGCTATACGCTGCAAGAGGAAACGCCGCATTTTTCCACGGTGAGTTATAATTTCCGACACCGCTTTACCGCAGAAACCGTGGACCAGGTCTTTGCGTGGATACTGGAAGAGGTGGCGGAAGCGGGATATCTGTCCCCCAAAGCGGTATTCATTGACGGGACCCATATCAAAGCGAGTGCCAACACCAAAAAACAGATAAAGGCCGCGATCCCAGCGGCCTCGAAGCACTACGCGAAGGAACTGATGGAGGAAGTCAACGCAGACCGGGAAGCTCATGGGAAGAAGCCTTTTGATGACGACGATGAGCCTCCAAAGCCACCGAAAAAATGCAGAGATAACACATCCAAGAAGAAACTGGCGAGGCGAAAGAAAGAGAAAACGCGGATCGTCACCCAGAGCGTGACCGACCCGGACTGTGGCTTATTCGTAAAGGGTGAGCACAAGCGGCAGTTTGCGTATGAGGCTCATACAGCCTGCGACAGCCACGGTTTCGTGCTTGAGACAGTGGTAACGCCCGGAAATGTCCACGACAGCGTTGCCTTTGACGAGGTGTACGACAAGGTAACGAAGACATTTCCCGAAACAGAGACCATTGTTGCCGATTCTGCCTACAAGACGCCCCATATATGCGACAACAAACCGGGACGGCTACAGGGAATACAAAAGCGATCCCAAGATTTGCACAAATTGTCCCTCCAGAGAGCGATGCCCCCACTCCAAAGACTGCGTAAAAACCGTACAGAGGCATATCTGGAAACATTACGAAGAGCTGGCAGATGACGCACGCTATACACCGAAGTACCAGGATCTTTACAAGCAGCGTAAAGAGACCATTGAACGCGTCTTTGCAGACGCCAAAGAAAAACACGCTATGCGTTATACACAATACAGAGGCTTGGCTCAGGTGACGAACTGGGTGAAGCTTAAGTTTGCTGCCATGAATCTGAAAAAACTGGCAACCCGGAAGTGGAAGGAGTGTTTTATCTATCCGCTTTTTCGAGCCGTTTTCCTCTTTCTTGAACGAAATCCGGCTGTAGCTTGATGAATGGGATTGGTTTTTCGACAAACTGCGGAACGGGCAAGCCCGTTCCCTACGAGCGGCTGTTGGCCGCAGCGGAGAGCTAATAGCTGATAGTTAATAGTTTTTTAATTCAACCCCTCGGCAGCAAGCTGCCTGCTCCCCTTGACAGTGGAGCCAATGAGGTGCGGCGCAAATTTTGCACTAATATAGCACAACCTTGCGTAGTGCGGCAGTTTCCCGGTTTCGTCGGCACTCACCGGTCGGGCTACCAGAGATAACCGTATCCGTAGGTGCCCTAATTCGCCTCTAAAAAAAGGTCTTTGTCGATTATGGCCTGAAGGGCTTGCTGGACGGCGGTTTCAAAACCGAGCTCCTTGAGCTTGCAGACGCCCTCGACGGTGGTTCCGCCGGGCGAGCATACGCGATTCATGAGCGCGATGGGGTGCTCATCGCTGTCCATAGCCAAAGCGCTGCTGCCCATGACGGTAGCCGTTGCGATCTCCTCGGCCATGGGGCGCGAAAATCCCGCGCGCACTCCGGCCTCGGCCAGCGCGTCGATGTAAAGCAGAACGAACGCGCCCGAGGCTCCGCCCAGCGCGCCGAACGCCGGGAACATTTTTTCCTCAATGTGATATATCTTGCCGACGGACGCGAAAATGCCGTCGGCGATCTTTATATCGTCGGCCGTTACGCCCTTGCCGCCGCAGATCGCGGTGACCGAGGCCTTGACCTTTGCGTTTATGTTCGGCATGCACCTTACGACGGGCACACCCTTGGCAAGGCGCTCCTCATACCAGCCGGTGCTCTTGCCGGCGGCGATGCTGATAACGGTCTTGTCCTTGGTGACGCCCTTGACTATCTCCGGCATGACCTCGGGCAGCACCTGCGGCTTGACCGCGAGGATGATCACGTCGGCCTTTTCCGCGACCTCGGCCGCCGACGCGCATGGGATCAGCCCGTGCTTTTCCTTCAGCGCAAGTGTCTTGCCCTGGCTGCGGTTGAAGCCGTAGAGATAGTCGTTTTTGAACTTGCCGCAGGCGGCCATGCCTGCAATGATGGCTCCGGCCATGTTGCCGAGCCCGATGAAGCCGTATTTCATAGCGCACACTCCTTAGTTTTTTGGTATTTGCATTCATTTTACCATCTTGCGGCCGTTTTCGCAATCGCCGCGGCTATACAATAATTATAAAATGGTATTGCAAAATATTATGTAACCTGATATAATAAATGACACCGTTTTGTAACCACAAATCTACTGCCCCGGAGGTTTGCCTATATGAAAAAAATTCGCAGAGTGTTGGCGCTGGTGCTTGTTGTAAGCAGCCTGCTCGCCGTCGCGTCTGTCGGTGCGCTGGCCGATGCGATCCCCGGCCAGAGACTCGCCGTTTTTGACGATATCGGCCAGATGAACAGCAGCACCTTCACCGATGTAAGCTCAAAAACATGGTGCTATTCCGGCGTCAAGACCGCCTATAACAAGGGCATCATGCTCGGCTATACGGACAAGACCTTCCGCCCGAACAACAACGTCAGCTGGGCCGAGGCCATAACGATAGCCGCGCGCATCCACGCCGCGTATAACGACAATCTCATTGCCGAGCCGAGCCAGAACGAGGCATGGTTCATGACCTATTACAGATACTGCTCCGAGCGCGGCATGCTGCCCTCGGCAACCCCGGCGGTGAGCAAGCTCAGCCAGAGCATCAACCGCTATAACCTCGCGTATCTGTTCGCCAAGACGATCGACGATCAGGATATGCCGAAGATCTGCGACTACGCCATCGGCGATCTGAGCAGCATCCCCGGCTATTATAAGGCCTCGGTCGAAAAGCTCTATGCCGCCGGCGTAATGATCGGTATGGACTCGTCCTATCGCTTCTGCGGAACGAGCACGACCAGCCGCGGCCAGATAGCCACGGTCATCTCGCGCCTTGTTGAGCCTGCGCTGCGCCAGGGCCACGATTCCAAGGTCAACACCGACATGGCCGCATACGAGGCAAATCTCGAAAACGACAGCATCGCCGTCCAGATCGGCAAAACGAACTACTGTCTGTATAAAGGCTACGACACCGTGGACACGGTAAGCTACGGCCTGTACGCGGTCAACTCCTCGGGCGTGAGCACCAAGCTTTACAGCGCCGCGGTCGGCCAGTATCTTGACAACATAAGCGTGTATAACGGCAAGGTGTACTTCTGCCGCAGCATGACCGGAAGCGAAAAGGGCGCGCTGATGTGCTATGACCCGGCAAGCGGCATTACCTCCGCCGTGTACGAGGGCTATATCATCGAGTCCTACTGCTTCTATGACGGACAGCTTTACGCGCTTGCATTCACCAAATATGCCGACAAGCCCTCCGGCTATACATATGCATTCGGCAGGATCGTAAACGGTGCGTTCAACGCGATACGCTCGAATATCCCCTATTCCCAGGTGCCGAACTTCGTGCCCTACGGCTGGAACGGCAAGATCTATTTCAAGATGGCCGAGCTTATGGTGTTCAAAAACGAGCAGGGCGTGGAGTCAAGCGTGAACGTCGATAAGCTCTATGCCTACGACATCGCAAGCGGCAATATCTCAAAGGTCTGTGACTATAAGATCAACACAAGCTTTTTTGACGGACACGTCATGTACTTCCTCGCATATGACACCGAGGGCAACTATGACCTGAACCTTTACGCCGTTTCCGTCGAGGCTCCCGGCGCGATAACTCTCGTCGGCGAGTTCCCCAAGACAACAAACGTGCGCAACCGCTCGCTGTATAAATTCGGCGATAAGTTCTACTGCCTGTCGTCCTTCAACCGCTATGTTTACAGCATGGATAAGACCGGCAGCACCCGGCTTGCCCTTATCTGCGGCGGCGTTTACGACAACCTTAACTTCACTGCCGACAAGCTCGTGCTCATCCCCAATACGCTCACAACGAGCAACCCGAACGAGCTGAAGGTGTATAACGCCAAGAGCCTTGCCGCCCGTGCGCTTTACGGCGACTGGCTCGGCCAGAGCGTTTACTACACCGGCGCGCGCTTCGTTCCCGAGGAGGGCAAGGGCTTCTACTCGACGACCGAGAGCGTCAGCACGGTTTCCAATCTGCCGATCACCGTTACCAAGGCATTCTCGCGCGGCAGCGATTTCATCGTGCAGACGAAGTACACAAACCAGCTTGATTCGGAGATTATCCTCCGCTCGTACATCGTAAAGGTCTATCTCAACGGTCAGCTCGTTGCATCCGACCTCAACCGTATGGTGGGCATCAATATGAGAGCGAACGATATCGAGACCTTCACATTTGTCATCGCCGGCAGCGACGTTCTGACAAACTTTGAAGTGGGCGACGGCGATCTGAGCATCGAGGTCGTTCCGACCTTCGACATTGTTCCGCCCGAGACCAAGGCGTGAGCAAAATAATTTAAGCAGCAAGCAGCCGCGGCAGAGCATTCTGCCGCGGATGTTTTTTGCCGGAGTGCCATCGCGCCGAGCGTCGTTGACTATTGGATCTGCAAATGCTATTATCGGAACATATCACTACACACGGAGGCTTAGGCAATGAGTAACAGACGGACATTTTTCCAATATGTCATCCCGTCCGTGCTGTCGTTTGCGCTGTCCGGAGTGTATGCCATAGTTGACGGCTTCTTTGTCGGCAACTCCATCGGCGATGCCGGGCTTTCCGCGATAAACATTGCCTATCCCGTAACTGCTGTCCTTCAAGCCGTTGGAACGGGGCTTGGCATGGGCGGCGCTGTTAAATATTCGATCCTGAAGGCTGAGGGAAACGCGGAGAAGGCGCGGGAATACATTGCCGCGGCAACGTGGCTGATGCTGATTTTCAGCGCGGCCTTGACCGGCGCTGTGTTCTTCGCCTCAAAAAGCATTCTCTCCGCGCTCGGCGCATCGGGCGAGCTGCTCACGCTCGGTGATGAGTATATAAGGGTGATCGCGCTCGGCGCGGTTTTGCAGATATTCGGCACCGGACTTGTTCCGTTTATGCGCAATTACGGCGGTTCATTGTGGGCAATGATCGCCATGATATGCGGCTTTGCCGCGAACATCGTCCTCGACTATGCCTTCGTGTGGGTTCTCGGCCAGGGAATGTACGGCGCGGCTCTGGCGACGGTTATCGGGCAGGGCATAACGATGGCCGTGGCGCTTGTTTACTGCGCGGCTAAAAAGAATCTCGTTTTGAAGGTCGCAGCTGCCGACGCTCCGGAAACGGCACTTCGGATATTGAAGATCGGCCTTGCACCGTTCGGCCTTACCCTCGCACCGAACATATCGCTTGTTATCATAAACCGCTTTTCGGTGTCCTATGGCGGACAGGAGGCGATCGCGGTCTATGCCTGCATATCGTATATAATCTGCATCGTTTATCTGCTCCTGCAGGGCGTCGGCGACGGAAGCCAGCCGCTTATGAGCCGTTTTTACGGCGCAGGCAACAAAAAATCGCTCAAGCACACAAAGACGATGGCGTATGAATTTGCCATGGCTCTGGCGCTTATCGGAGGGCTGCTTATCTATCTGCTCAGGGGGAAGATCGGGCTGCTGTTCGGCTCGTCCGCCGCGGTGAACGCAGGGGTCATAGCGGTCATGCCGATCTTTCTTGTCTCGGTGCCGTTTGACGCGATAACACGAGTTTCAACGGCGGCATTTTACGCAACCGAGAAGAACGTGCTGTCCTATATCCTTACCTTCGCCGAGCCCGTGCTCATGCTTGTTCTGATGCTCGCTCTGCCGCCTCTGCTCGGCGGCCAGATAATGATCTGGTGGAGCACAGTTTTCGCAAAGATGATCACAGCACTGATAAGCATCGTCCTGACTGCCCGATACAGATAGAAAAAAGGCGTGATCGAACGGTCACGCCTTTTGTGCATTTTGTTTTTTAATCTTAAAATAGTGTACTGCCATAAGGATGATGAACACGCTGCTGCAATAGCCGAATATGGGATACACAACGCCGATGAGGTCGCCAAAGCCAAACAGGCTGCCGAGGAACATGCACAGAGCGCACAGCGCGGTGAACTTATTTTTATGCCCGGAAATGCGCGCAGATTTTGCCGCCAGCATACTAACGAAGGCGACGAGGCTCGAAAGCGCCGTGCCGAACATGGCAAGCAGAAGCAAAACGCCGTAAACATATCCCCACACGGTGCCGCGGCTCTGAGCAAGGGCGAGCATCGGAAGCTGCGCATCGGCGGTCTCGGGCGCGGCCGAGACGGAAACGAGCACACTTCCGGCTATCAGCAGCAGAACGCACGCACCTATCGCAATGCCGCCTACCGCGGCTTTTTTGCTTTTTACATACGGGCCGAGCGGCGCGATCATGGCAATGCTGCCGAACACGTTATAGCAGGCGAAGCTCACCGCCGCGACGAGCCACGAGCTCATGAGCGGATTGCTGCCGCCGCCCGACTGCGGCAGAACAAGGCCGTTTGAGCATATACTCATGATGCCGAATATGAGCGTCACGACCGACAGCACCGGCACGGTCGCCGAAAACGCCGAGACCATGCCCGAAAATCCGGCAAGCGACACGACCGCGACAAGCGCCGCGAACACCGCCGAGCCGATAAACGGCGCAAGGCCGAACAGCTGCTCGAGCAGCGCGCCGACGCCGGCCGACATTATCGTGCCCACACCGAACAGAAACAGCAGCTCCAGCACCGTCACCGCGCCGCGCAGCAGCGGCCAGTCACGGCGCACAACTATCTTGTCGATCTCGCTGAGCCTCGTGAGTCTGCCCAGCAGGATCATTATGATCCCGGTGAAAAACAGCAGCGCCACGGCCACCAGCAGCCCGGCGACGCCCTTTGCGCCGAACGAGCCGAAAAATTGCCACAGCTCCTGCCCGGAGACATACCCTGCCCCCAAAAAGCATCCGGCAAACGCCAGACCCAAATTAAAACTTCCGATCTTCTTCATTTTTTAATAGCGAATTAAGGCTTCTCCTATACGTTTATGTTAGTGCCCGGTTTTTTAGCGGCGAATTGACGCAGCTGCGGATACATATATTGCGCTTGCCCGGTTCGAGGGTGCGTGCAAAACCGTGTGCGCTTCGCGCTACATTAGATTGTGCTATATTAGTGCAAAATTAGGCTGCACCCAATTGTCTTACCCTTGCGGAGCTTGAGGGGAAGATGCCGCTTGCGGCAGATGAGGTGTAATTATATCCGCGCCGTAGGCGCTATATTTTTTTAGAGGCGCATTAACGCTGGTGCCGATACGTTTTTTGCGGTTGCCCGACCGGTAGGTGCCGACGAAACCATCACAGCGGAACGGATAAATCCGTTCCCTACGACTGTCGATTTTCGTGCCGACAAAACCGTGGCGATGGGCGAGCATTGCTCGCCCCTACATGGCGCGGTGCAAAATTCAGCGCCGTACTTGCGTTACGCGAAACGTCACGGTTTTGTCAGCAGTTTCGATACCGGGCCACCGGAGATAACCGTATCCGTAGGTGCAGTAAAGCGCTGCTAAAAAGCATGGAGGGCGGCGGCAGCGGCCAGAGCCGCGGAATAGATACGATGACGCTGCATTTTCGAGGTCTGATCCTTTGCCATGTGGCAGTCGGCGATGAGCACGACGCTGACGGCAAATGCGGCAGCACCGCTTGCGGCCTTGCAGCCGCTCGTCTTCGGTGACGTTGCCATGTGCAGCAGCGCGGCGAGGAAGTACGCACCGCTGGCCGCCTCATGCGCCTGCATCAGCGCGGCATTGGCCTTATGCATGCCCAGCTTCCGCAGTGGGTATTTCACCAAAAGTGCCGACAGCGCGGCCGCCGCGGCATATCCGGATGTCTTATGTACTGCATTTTTAACACTCATTTTTTCAGTAGCGCTTTGGCGCTCCTCCTATACGTTTATTGCGCGTTTATTGCGCGGATTCGTAGCGGCGTCAATGCGCCTCCAAGAAAACATTGGCATCGCCGCAGAGCTCTTTCAGCTCGGCGATGAGCGAGGGGTGTATCAGGCACTTTGCGCCGATGCGCCGTTTTTCGCGCTCGAGGTAAATGATCATCTGCTGCTGGCCGGGGAACATGGTGAGGATAAGCTCGATGCGCGCAAGGCGCGGATCGTCCTCGCCGGGCAGCTTGACCCAAAGCTTGGAGTCGGCGTTTGTCCTAGGCGGCTCGGGCTTGAGCTTGCCGAGATCGGCTATCGGGCGGATGCTGTCCGCCATAAGCTGCGGCTCCTTCTCATCGCGCATGGATATGCGGCCGCGCACGATGATGGGTGCGTTATCCTTGATGTAGATGCTGCCGGTGTCCAGCGCGCGCTGGAACGCGATCAGCTCCATCGCGCCGGTGTCGTCCTCGAGGTTGATGTAGCTCATGAGCGTGTTCGACTTCGTCGTGCGCGTGCGGCTTGACTGCACGACGCCTGCAACGGTGACGACGGCGCCGTCGGGATAGGTCTTTTTCTCGCTCTCGGAGGCGGAGTCTGTCAAAATCGCGCCTATGGGTACTATCCCGGCTCTGCGCACGGCGGCGCGGTATTCGTCCATCGGGTGGCCGCTCAGGTACAGACCGGCCGTCTCCTTTTCCATTGCAAGCAGCTCTGCGCGTGTGTACTCCTCGACCTCCGGGATCTTGATCCTGATGGCTCCGGCATCCTCGAAATCCGGCTCGCCGAAGAGATTGAGCTGCCCCTCGACGTTGTTGCGGCTTTCCTGCTGGATGCCGTCGATCATGACGCCGGCCACGCGCAGCAGCGCCTTGCGCTTAAAGCCCATGCTGTCGAACGCTCCGGCGCGGATGAGGTTTTCGACCGCGCGGCGGTTGAGCTCCCTGCCTGCCATGCGGCGGCAGAAATCCTCAAGGCTGCGGAACGGCCCGTCCTCCTCTCGGCGCGAAATAAGCTCGTTTATGAAGCCGCGGCCGATGCTTTTTATCGCAACAAGGCCGAAGCGGATATCGTTTCCGCTGACGGAGAAGTCGGCAAACGACTCGTTGACATCCGGCGGCAGCAGTTTTATGCCCATCTCGCGGCATTCGGCGATGTATTCGGCGATCTTGGTGCTGTTATCGAGCACCGACGAGAGCAGCGCGGCCATATACTGGCGCGGATAGTGCTTTTTCATGTACGCCGTGCGGTAGGATACGATCGCGTAGCTCACCGCGTGCGCCTTGTTGAAGGCGTAGGACGCAAAGTCAAGGATCTCGTCATAGATGCTGTTTGCGATATCCTCGGTAATGCCGCGCTTTACCGCGCCGTCGATGCCGCGGCTTTCATCGCCGTGGACGAAGGCGACGCGCTCGGCGTCGATGACCTTGTGTTTTTTCTTGCTCATCGCGCGGCGGATCATGTCCGCCTGGCCGAGCGAAAATCCGGCAAGACGGCGGAAAATTTCAATTACCTGCTCCTGATAGACGATGCAGCCGTAGGTGACCTCGAGTATCGGGCGCAGAAGCTCGTGCTTGTAGCTTATCTTCTCGGGATGCGCCGAGCACTCGATAAATCGTGGAATGCTGTCCATCGGGCCGGGGCGGTAAAGGGCTATGACTGCGGTGATGTCTTCAATGCTCTTGGGCTTAAGGCCGGTGCACACGCCGGTCATACCTGTGCTCTCAAGCTGGAAAACGCCGCTTGTATGCCCCTCCGAGAGCATTTTGAAAACCTCCGCATCGCCGTCGGGGATCTTCTCGACCTCGAAATCCGGCTCGGTGCGCCGCACCATTTTCGCCGCGTCCTCGAGCACAGTGAGGTTTCGCAGACCGAGAAAGTCCATCTTGAGAAGTCCCAGTTCCTCAAGCGTCGTCATCTGATACTGCGTGACGACCGACTCGTCGTTTTTCGACAGCGGAACGTATTCATAAACGGGCTTATCGGTTATGACAACGCCGGCTGCGTGCATGCTCGCGTGGCGCGGCATGCCCTCGAGCGCTTCGGCCACGTCGATGAGCCTGTGCAGCATCTCGTCGCCCTCGTACATGTCACGCAGTGGCTTTGATACGCGCAGCGCGTCCTTTATGGTCATGTTCGGCCCCATGGGTATGGCCTTTGCAACGGCGTCGGCGTCGCCGTAGCTTATGTCGAGCACGCGCGCAACGTCGCGCACGGCAGCGCGAGCTGCCATCGTGCCGAAGGTGACTATCTGCGCAACGTGGTCGTGGCCGTATTTGCGGTTGACGTAGTCGATGACCTCGCCGCGGCGGTTGACGCAGAAGTCGATGTCGATATCGGGCATGCTCACGCGCTCGGGGTTTAGAAATCGCTCGAAATAAAGGCTGTATTTTATGGGATCGACGTCGGTGATGTTCAGCGTGTAGGAAACGACGCTGCCGGCTGCCGAGCCGCGCCCGGGGCCGACGGGGATCTTTTGGCTTTTCGCGTAGGCGATGAAGTCGGAAACGATGAGGAAGTAATCGACAAAGCCCATCTTTTTTATCATGGCAAGCTCATAGTCGAGCTGCTTTGCAACGGTTCCGTCGTCGTTCAGGTATCTGCGCGCAAGTCCTGCGCGGCAGAGCTTTTGCAGATAGTCAAAGCTGTCGCTCTCGCCCTCGGGCAGCTTGAAGCGCGGCAGCTTGTATTTTCCGAACTCGAAGTCGTAGCCGCACATGTCCGCGATCTTCGCGGTGTTGTCGGCGGCCTCGGGATATTCGGGGAAAAGCGCGCGCATCTCGGCCTCGTCCTTGAGGTAAAACTCGTTGGTCTCAAATTTCATGCGCGCAGGGTCGTTTATCGTTTTCTGCATCTGCACGCACATCAGAACGTCCTGATAATACGCGTCGTCTTTTTCGACATAGTGCGCGTCGTTTGTGACGGCAAGGGGAATGCCGGTCTCGCGGTGGATGCGCAAAAGCCCCTCGGCCGCGCGCTTTTCGGCCTCAAGGCCGTGATCCTGAATTTCAAGATAAAAGCCGTCCCTGCCGAAAAGCTCGCTCAGCTCCAGCGCCTTGTTCTTTGCGCCCTCGTAGTTTCCGGCGTTTATCATGCGCGGTATAGCACCGGCGACGCAGCCGGAAAGGCAGATAAGCCCCTCGGCGCGCTCGTGCAGCAGCGCCCAGTCGATGCGCGGCTTGTTGTAAAAGCCCTCGGTGAAGGCCATGGAAACGAGGTAGCACAGATTTTTGTAGCCCGTTTCGTTTTTGCACAGCAGGATAAGGTGCGTGTACTCCGAGTCAACTCCGTGCTCCTTGTCAAAGCGCGAGCGCGGCGCAACATAGACCTCGCAGCCGATGATCGGCTTTATACCGGCCGCGCAGCAGGCCTTGTAAAACGCGACGGCGCCGTACATGACGCCGTGGTCGGTGACGGCAAGAGCGGTCTGCCCCAGCTCCTTTGCGCGCGCAACGAGCGGCTCGATGCGGCAGTCGCCGTCGAGCAGCGAATATTCGGTATGAACATGCAGGTGAACAAAGCTCATATTCAGTCTTCCTCGGGTGTGTATGTCAGCAGCTTCTTGAGCCTGTGGCTCAGGCAGCTTTTGGATACCGGCGGATACGAGAGCGTGGCAAGGTCGGCAAGGCTCGCCTCGGGGTTTGCGTAGCGCAGAAGCGCGGCCTCCTGAAGCTTATCCGGCAAGGAATCCAGCCCATAGAGCTTATCTATGCGGCGGATGGCCTCCATCTGCTTTGCCGCGGCCTCGACGACCTTGTCGGCATTTGCGGAATCGCAGTTTACCTTGCGGTTTATGCTGTTTTTCATGTCCTTTTCGACCTTAGCGGACATGATATCCATCGCAGCGACCGGCGCGCCGATCGTCGTCAGCAGGTCTTCTATATGCTCGCTTTTTTTGAAATACAGCAGGTAGTCGCCCTTGCGCTGCGCCTCCTTGGGCGAAAAGCCCATCTCAAGCAGCACCGAGTATGTCTCGCGGCTTACGCTGTAGTGCGTCGTGGCAAGCTCCATGTGATAGCGCTTTGCCGGGTCTGTCACCGAGCCGCCGGCGAGAAACGCGCCGCGGATAAACGAGGCCTTGCAGCACGGCTCCTCGATGACGCCGAAGTTTATGTGCAGCGAGGGGCTGTTCATGTCGTTTCCGACAACGTCGAACACCGCGCGCAGCTTGTCCGGATCATTTACCCGGAACGAATGCTTCACGCCGCGGCCTTTCTCCGGCTCGTCGAAGTCGATGCCGAAGGCGCGGCGCATCAGATGCGGAAGACGCGCGGCAAGCTCGTCGCTTGCCGTCGTTATGCGTATTTCCTTTGCCGAAAAGCTGTGGGCATACAGCAAAACGCCGTAGGCCTCGGCAACAGCGCAGCATTTGCGCTCGACCCGAGGCTGACACAGCTCTGTTTTAACTTTTTGTGCGAAGGTTTTTTCCATGCTTATTTGTTTATATCGCGGTTTATGCTCACCGTCGGCACGCCGAAGCACTTAAGATGCCCGGCAAGCGCCGAGGCCACGGCGACGGAGCGGTGCCGGCCGCCGGTGCAGCCGATGGCGATCGTAAGGCTGTACTTTCCCTCTTCTATGTACAGCGGCAGCAGATACTCTATCATGTCCGTGAGCTTGTCCATGAAAACGTTCGACTGCTCAAAGCTGAAAACATAGTCCCTGACCGGTGCGTCAAGGCCGCTTAAAAGCTTCAGATCCTCAACGTAAAAGGGATTGGGCAGAAATCTCACGTCGAACACGAGGTCGGCGTCCAGCGGCATGCCGTATTTAAAGCCGAAGGATATGACGTTTACCATGATCGCGCGGTCGGTCGCGGAGTCGGAAAAGTAAGTGTACAGCTCGTTGTGCAGCTGCCCGAGGGTAAGATGTGAGGTGTCGATGATATAATCGGCAATGTCGCGTATCGGGCGCAGCTGCTCGGTCTCCTTGAGTATCGCGTCCTCGATCGAGCCGCCGGACTTTGCCGCCAGCGGATGCGGACGGCGCGACTCCTTATAGCGCTTTACGATGACCGACGGCTTTGCCTCCATGAACAGGATCTTATAGCCGAAGTCCATCTCTCTGAGCGTTTCGAGTGCGTTGAAAATGTCCTTTATTCCGTTTTTTTCGCGGATATCCGTCACCAGAGCGACCTTCTCATAGCGTCCCTTTGTCGCCGCGCAAAGCTCGGCAAACTTCGGAATGAGCGCAACGGGCATGTTATCCACACAGTAGTAATCCAGATCCTCTATTATGTCCGCGGCCTGGCTCTTGCCGCCGCCGGACAGGCCGGTTATGATAAGAAACTCCATATATCTTCTCTCCAAAACGCTCAGCTCGGCCGAACGTCTCTGCTCTCGGCCGCCGAGTCTGCGGCATTCTGCTTTGCCTGTTCGAGCATACCGTCGATTATGGTCTGCTTTCTCTCGCGCCAGTCGTCAACAAGCATCATGCCCTTGGGGTAGATGCGTATCTCCGGCTCGAGGGTGATCTGTGTCTGCGCATAGACCTCGCGGCGGACGTGGTCGAGCAGTTCAACGACATCGTCGTATGTTGCGCTGCCCGTATTGACCGCAAAGCCGGCATGCTTTTGGCTTATCTGCGCACCGCCGACGGTGTAGCCCTTCAGACCGCACCGGTCAATGAGCGCCGCGGCATAGCCGCCCACGGGGCGCTTGAACGCGCTGCCTGCCGAGGGCATATCCAGCGGCTGACTTGCCGTGCGCTTTTCGTTCATTTCCTTCATGCGCGCGCCGATGGCCTCGGGGTCATCGGGAGTAAGCTTGAACACCGCGCCCATGATCGCACAGTTTATCTTCTCAAATGCGCTGCGGCGGTATTCAAAGCCGCAGTCGGAGCCTTTGACCTCGGTCAGCGCCTGCGTCGGAACGTAGTACACGACGACGGATTCGACAACATCCTTCATCTCTCCGCCGTAAGCTCCGGCGTTCATCAGAACGCCGCCGCCCACCGAGCCGGGAATGCCGCTTGCAAACTCAAGCCCGGAAAGGCCGTTGTCGCGCGCAAACTGCGCGAGCTTTGCAAGCGATACGCCGGCTTCGGCGTAGATGGTGTTCTCAGTCTCGCCAAGGCGCAGCTTGCGCAGGTTTTCCGTGCTGATGACCATGATATCAAGCCCCTCCTCGGGGAAAATGACGTTGGTGCACTTGCCGAGCGTCAGCGGCGAAACGCCGTTCATATGCAGATAGAACATGACCTTCGACATCTCGAAAAGATCGCCCGGCACGGCAAACGCGCGCACCTCGCCGCCGACCTTGAACGAGCAGTGGTTGCGCATCGGCTCGTTTTCCCTCAGATCGAGCTTGGGCATGTTCTCCTTTATCTGTCCAATTGCTTTTTCAAGACCTTCCATAATATCTCCTATTAAAACGTGCCGTTGTCAACGGCGTGATCTACGTTTGACGCAAGTGTTTCCGCGGCGTTGTAGCCCATCTTCTTCTGGCGGTTGTTCATTGCCGCAAGCTCGAGGATAACGGCAAGGTTCCTGCCGGGACGCACCGGGATCGTCAAGCTCGGCACCGTCACACCGAGGATATCCTGCGTTTCGCTTATAAGGCCAAGGCGGTCGTACGCCTTCTGATCGTCCCAGACCTCGAGGTTCACAACGAGGTCGATCGCGCCCTCGGGCTTTACGGCGCCAACGCCGTAAAGGTGCCTGACATCGACAACGCCTATGCCGCGCAGCTCCATGTAATACCGTATAAGCTCCGGCGCCGTGCCGACGAGCCTGTCGCGTCCGATACGGCGAATGTCCACCGCGTCGTCGGCAATGAGCTTGTGTCCGCGCTTTATAAGCTCAAGCGCAGTTTCGCTTTTGCCTATGCCGGAGTCGCCGGTTAAAAGCACGCCCTCGCCGTGTACCTCAACGAGCACGCCGTGCATCGTCGTGCGCGGCGCAAGGTGCGTGTGCAGCGAGCTTATGACATCGGCCATGAAGTCGGAGGTATCCTCGGGCGTTACGAACAGGTTGCGGTCGTACTTCCCCGCGACCTCGAGGCACTCGGGAAACGCCGACGCACCGTGGCAGATCACCAGCGCAGATATGTCATAGCGCATAAGCTCCTCGAAGCAGCTGCGGCGCTCGGCCTCGGTCTTGAGCTCAAGATATGTGCTCTCGACCCGGCCGATTATCTGGAGCCTGTTGGGGTCAAAGTAGTTATAAAATCCGGCAAGCTGAAGCGCGGGGCGGTTCACGTCCGCCACCGTCAGAAGCCGCGTATCATAATCGCTCGAGGTGTGCAGCGGCTCAAGGCCGTTTTCCTCCACGATCGTCCGCAGCGGAACAGAATATTTACTCGCCATTGCCGATCTCCTTTTAACTATATTATTTCATTATTAATATTAACCTCAAATGCATTATTTTGCAACGATTTTTACAACGGCGAAAATTTTTCTTGCAATTACAGGCTTATTCTGTTATTATTAATAAGCTGTCTGCAAATTGCACGCAGTTAAACACAAGCAAGGAGGTGCTTCAACTTATGGCAAAATGTCAGTTTTGCGACAAGGGCGTTGCCTTTGGCATTCAGGTGTCTCATTCCCACAGGCGTTCCAACCGTACTTGGAAGCCCAATGTGAAGCGCGTCAAGGCGATCGTGGACGGAAGTCCGAAGCATGTTTATGCATGCACTCGCTGCCTGCGCAGCGGTAAGGTCACCCGCGCTGTGTAATAACCTGATATTACCCGAAACAAGCTCGCCATAACGGTGAGCTTTTTTCGTTCTTTTAGTTGCGATTTACCGCACCTACGGATACGCATATCTCTGGTAGCCCGGTTCGAGGGTACCGACAAAACCGGGCGACTGCCGCGCTACATAAGTGCGCTGCTGAATTTTGCACCGCACCCTTGTAGGGAACGGATTTATCCGTTCCGCGCGTTATAGTTTTGTCGGCACCCTCCGGTCGGGCTGACGCAATATATGTATTTGTACAATGTGAATGCGCCTATAAAAAAGCGCCACTGAAAAAACGGATTTATCCGTTCCGCACACCGCGGTTTAGACAGCACGACCGGTGGGTGCCGACGCAATAAATGCGTTGGCAATTATTCATTATTCATTGGGACGGTCATAGACCGTCCCTTTTTGTCTTCCCCTTGCGGAGCTTGAGGGGAAGATGCCGCTTGCGGCAGATGAGGTGTTATTATATCCGCGCCGTAGGTGCTACATTATAACAAACGGGCGAGCAATGCTCGCCCCTTACGATTATATGTTTATATGTTTTGGTGCCGACTTAACTTCAACACACGGAACGGGCGAGCCCGTTCCCTACGAGCGGCCGTTGGCCGCAGTGGAGAGCTGATAGCTGATAGTTAATGGCTGTGGTGTTCAACTTCAACCCCACGGCAGCAAAGCTGCCTGCTCCCCTTGACAGGTGAGCCAATTGGGCGCGGCAAAAAATCCAGCGCTGCACTTGCGTTACGCGAAACGTCACGGTTTATTCCATTGTTCCGAACCGAGATATCGCAAAACTCAGCACCGCACTAACGTATGGCGGCAGTTTCCCGGTTTCGTCGGTACTTTCGATACCGGGCTACCAGAGATAAATGTATTCGTAGGTGCCTCAATTCGCCTCTAAAAGAATCTCGGCGATCTGGACGGCGTTGGTGGCGGCGCCCTTGCGGACCTGGTCGCCGCAGCACCAGATGTTCAGGCCGCGCTCGTCGGTGAGATCCTCACGGATGCGTCCGACAAAAACGAGATCCTGGTTCTGGGTGTCCAGCGGCATGGGGTACTGCAGCGCGTTGAGATCGTCAACGAGCTTCACGCCGGGAGCGGCTGCGATGACCTCGCGCGCACGCTCGACGGAGATTTTTTCTTTGGTTTTCAGGCAGATGGAAACGCTGTGGCTGCGCACGACGGGCACGCGCACGCAGGTGCAGCTGACCTTCAGCTCGGGAAGATGCATGATGCGTCTGCCCTCGTTCTGAAGCTTCATCTCCTCGGAGGTATAGCCGGCAAACTGCTCGCCGCCGATCTGCGGAATGACGTTGTAGGCGATCTGGTACGCAAAAACCTTCGGCTCGTAGCTTTCGCCCTTGGCGAGCGCCTCGACCTCGCCGAAAAGCTCCTTCGGACCGGCAGCACCTGCGCCGGAAACGGCCTGATAGGACGAAACGACCATGCTCTCTATCGGGGAGACCGCGTTGAGCGCGTTGACCGCGGTACAGGAGATGACGGTGGTGCAGTTGGGGTTTGCGATAACGCCCTTGTGCTTTTTAACGTCCTCGGGGTTTATCTCGGGAACGACGAGGGGCACATCGGGACACAGGCGGAACGCGCTGGAGTTGTCGATAAACACCGCGCCCGATGCCTTGATATCATCGACGAAGCGTTCGGCAATATCGTTCTCGGCAGCGCCGAGGATGATGTCCAGACCCTCGAAGTTTTCTCTGCACGCCTCGACAACGACGTGGCCGTTTATCTCCCTGCCCGCAGAGTTGCGGCTTGCAAGCAGCCTCAGCTCGCCGACAGGGAAGCTGCGCTCGGCGAGAATTTTCATCATTTCCTGTCCGACGGCGCCGGTCGCGCCGAGAATACCTATGTTGTATTTTTTCATTTTGACCTTACTCCTTATTTTACAAAGCTATTATATAGTACGCGCACGCAGCTTTCAAAATCATCGTTATTTACGCCGACGATGATGTTCAGCTCGTCCGGTCCCTGGGATATCATGCGGATGTTGATGCCGGCCTTGCCGAGCGCGGCGAAGATGCGGCCGGATGTGCCGGGCTTGAAGGCCATCTGACGGCCGACGGCGGCAACGACGGAAATTCCGCCGGTTATCTGAATGTTGTCGGGGCTGAGCGCATCGCGGATCTCGCCGACGATGGAATAGATGCGGTCCTTTGCCTTATCTGCGGCAACGACGAATGATACGCTGTCGATGCCGGAGGGAGTGTACTCAACGCACACGCCGTGCTTTTCAAAAACCTCGAGCATCTGCCGCAGCGAGCCCATCTGCGAACTCATTCCGGCCTTGGAAACGGTGATGATGGAGAAATTTTTGCGCCCGGCTATGCCGGTGATGAAGCGGTCGCTGATCTCCTCGTCGGCAAAGCGCTCCATGATAAGCGTGCCGGGGTGATCCGGCTCGTTCGTGTTGCGGATGTTGAGCGGAATATTCTTCTCACGCACAGGGAACACCGCGCCCTCATGCAGCACCTGCGCGCCCATGTAGCTCAGCTCGCGCAGCTCGTTGTAGGTTATGCGCTCGATGGTGTCGGGATCGTCAACTATGCGCGGATCGGCCATGAGTATGCCGGAAACGTCTGTCCAGTTTTCGTAAACGTCAGCGTCCAGCGCCGCCGCTGCCAGCGCGCCGGTCACGTCGCTGCCGCCGCGCGTGAGCACGCGGATGCTGCCGTCGGGCATTGCGCCGTAAAAGCCGGGGGTGACTATCCTGCGGCCGGTGGCAAGGCGCTCAAGCTCCTCGTAGGAGCGCTCCTTGTCGATGGTGCCGTCGAAGGAAAAATGCAGCCAAAGCTCCGCGTCGAGGAAGTCGTAGCCGAGGAAATCGGCCATGAGCTTTGCCGAGAAATATTCGCCGCGCGATACGAGCTTATCCTTGGATATGCCGGCCTCGATCTCCTCGCGCAGCGCGGAAAGCTCGGAGTCGATATCGACCGAAAGCCCAAGCTCGGCGCAGATCTCGCGATAGCGGTCGGCGATCATGTCGAACACCGGATCGCAGCTGACGCCGTACTTTTTGTGCGCATGGCACAGATACAGAAGATCCGTAAGCTTGTGATCGTCCTTAAAGCGCTTGCCGGCCGCGGAAACGACGATGACCTTGCGCGCCGGGTCCGCCTCGATGATGGACTTGACTTTTCTGAACTGCCCGGCGTCCGCCATTGACGAGCCGCCGAATTTTGCAACCTTTAACATTATAATTATATCAGCCCGGCTATGAACACTCCGGGGTCTGCCTCCTTTGCCTTTGCTGCCCATGCGTGCATTTTCGCAACGGGAACGGGCATCGTTACGACGCCCTCGCCGCATTTTTCGGCCTCGATCGAGCTTAAAAATTCGTCGCTGCCGGAAAGACGCACATAGTAGGGGTGAGAAGCCGCGTTGTTGTCAACGGGAACGTCGCGCACGAGCGAGGTGTAAAACTCCTTCACGCCGCCGATTATGTCGGCGCAGTCGGCCACGGCGTTGTACGCGGTGGGATAGCGCCCGGCGCCCTGACCGTAGAAGCTCTCCTTGCCGGTAAGCTCCGTGACGAAGGAAATGACGTTGCGATTTGTCGAGACCGCAGCCTCAAGCTCGCCCGAGGGCACAAAGCACGGCTCAACATAGCAGCTCACGGCGCCCGATGCGCTCTTTTCGCCGAAGGCGAGCATTTTGCAGATGCGCGATCTGCTCTCGGCCGCGGCAATGTCGCAGGATAAAATGCTGCGGATGCCGAACACGGGAACGTCCGCTTCCGAGAGGCAGGCATCGAACGCAACGTTTGCAGATATGACGGCCTTGCGCTGGATATCCAGTCCGTCGATGTCCGCGGAGGGGTCTGCCTCGGCATAGCCGAGCTTCTGCGCCTCGGCGAGGACCTCGGAAAAGTCCGAGCCGTCAGTGTGCATCGCGTCGAGGATGAAGTTCGTCGTTCCGTTCATGATGCCGCAGAACGACTGCACGCTGTCGAGCCGCTTTACGCGCTCGAGATTGACCAGCCACGGAATACCGCCGCCGACTGCCGGTGTGCAGCGGAACGCAACGCCGCATTCTGCCGCGAGCGAGACAAGCTCTTTATAATAATGTGCAACAAGGTGCTTGTTTGCCGTTACGACGTTTTTGCCGGCCTTCATCGCCGCCGCGACGTATTCAAACGCCGGCGACAGACCGCCCATGACCTCGACGACCGTATCGACCTCTTTATCATTTAATATAATGTTTATGTCCTTAACTGCCTTTTCGCCAAGCTCCGGCTTGTCCCTGCGTACGAGAACGTATTTGACCGCCATATCCGCGCGCTTATCCGCGATCTCCAGAACGCCGCCGCCGACAACTCCGCAGCCCAAAAGTGCAATGTTCATATCTTTACCGCCTTTATGTGTCTTTCAGTCAAAAACATATGTTTTTGAGCTGAGAACAATATAACATGCATATCAGCATTATGCAAGTCTTTTCTTCAAAAACCATGTAAAAAAGCAACAATAAGTCCACCGCAAAATAGGGCACAATGACGAAAATGCAATTCACGGGCAGAAAACTTGCAGAATCGCATCCTGCGGTTTTGCAACTACATGTAGTTTGAAATTCCTCAGCAAGGGGAAGATGTTGCAAAAACGCTTGAAAAAACGGCGAAAATTTAATTAAAAATACATTAGCTTGCGAAATTTTTTGCAAATTTCCAAAGTCTGAATTTCATTTTCGGACTTGAAATGCCGCTCCGGAGAGTGTATAATACATTCGTGATGAATTTTTACAGATGACATTATTCAAAACAGAAAATTCAGATTCAACAGGAGGAAAAAATCATGAAAAGAATAATAGCTATGCTTCTGGCTGTTATGATGGTATTTGCGCTGTGCGCATGCTCGAACGGCGGAGATAACGGCGGCACAGACGCAAAGGATGACGGCAAAGTCAGCCTCGACTTCGTGACCGGCGGCGAGCAGGGCACCTACTATGCCTTCGGCACCGTTCTGGCACAGCAGGTCTCCGACAAGACCTCGACCAGCGTCACCGCTCTGTCCGGCAACGGCTCGCAGGCAAACGTTGAGGATATTGCAGGCGGCAATGCTCAGCTCGGTTTCGTACAGTCCGACGTTATGAGCTATGCTTACAACGGCGAGAAGCTCTTCACCGAAAAAGTGACCGACTTCTCCGTAGTCGCAGCTCTTTACATGGAGCAGGTCCAGATCGTGACTCTCAATCCCGACATCAAGACCGTTGCCGACCTCAAGGGCAAGACCGTTTCCATCGGCGCAAAGGGCTCCGGCGTTTACTTCAACGCACTTGACCTCCTCGGCGCATACGGCCTGACCGAAAACGACATCAAGCCCGAGTACCTCAACTTCGGTGACTCCACCGACAGCCTCAAGGACGGCAAGATCGACGCAGCATTCGTCGTAGCAGGCGCTCCCACCCCCGCTGTTCAGGACCTGAGCACCGGCAAGCAGGTCTACCTCGTCTCCCTCGACAAGGATCACATCGACAGCCTGATCGCTTCCAACCCCTACTACAAGGAGTACACCATCTCCAAGGAAGTCTACAATACTCCCGAAGACGTCACCACAGTTGCTGTCGCAGCAGTAGTCATTGCTCGCAACGACGTTTCCGAGGCAGCTATCTACAACTTTGTTTCCGCTATCTTCAATAACATCAACGACATCGGCCACGCAAAGAAGGCAGAGCTGAGCCTTGACTTTGCTTCTTCCATCACCAACGTACCGTACCATCCCGGTGCTGCAAAGTACTTTGCAGAGAAGGACATCACCGTAAAGACCGCCTGATAAGTTTAACGGCAGCTTAACGGCAAACTATTGTATAATTAATGACTACGGCGTCTTGTGCGCCGTAGTCATTGCGCTAAAAAACACCCCGATACTTTGCTGAGCTCAGCGCTGCCGGGTTCAGCAAAGTATCGGGACGAAAGGATTGTTTTCATATGTCCCTGTTCAAGAAAAAGGACACAGAGGCTCCGGCAGAGGAGATAAAAGTTGACGGCTCGGCGGCATTCGGCGAGTTTGAGACCGTTTCTGCGGCAGAAGTTGACGAGGTCATGAAAAAATACGACCGCGAGTCGAACACCCGTATCTGGACCGGAGTTCCCAAGAGGGTCATCCAGTTCATCATGGCTCTTTTCTCGCTCTACTGCATCTATTCCACCCTGTGGAGCAATGCCTCGCTTGAGGTCCGCCTCATGATCTTCCTCGGCTGCGTAACCATCATGGGTTTTTTGTACTACCCCATGAGCAAGCACCACGCCAGGGAAAACTACATCCCGTGGTTTGACTGGATCATCATGATCGTCGGTGCAGCCTGCTTCTTCTATTACGCATTTAATTTTGACGCTATCATCAAGGTGCTCACGAGCGCATCGAAGATGACCCCGACCCTTACTGTTATCGGCATAATCGGCATTCTCTCCCTTGTCGAGCTGTGCCGCAGATGCGTCGGCATTCCCATCCTGTGCGTCGCCGGCGCACTGCTCGTGTACACGTTCTGGAGCATGCTCTCCAAGGGCATGGATCTCGAGCGTGTGCTCGGCCGTGTGATCTACACGCTGTTTTACGGCACCGGCGGCGTTATCGGCACCCCGATAAACGTTTGCGCAAAGTTCATCGTCGTGTTCATCGTCTTCGGCGCATTCCTTGAGCGCACCGGCATCGCAAAGTTCTTCATCGACCTTGCAAATAAGGTAGCCGGCGCTTCCTCCGGCGGCCCTGCAAAGGTCGCGGTCATATCCTCGGCTCTGTGCGGCATGGTTTCCGGCTCCTCGGTCGGCAACACCGTCACCACCGGCTCCGTCACCATCCCCATGATGAAAAAGACCGGCTACAAGCCCGAATTCGCGGGCGCAGTTGAAGCCGCGGCATCCACCGGCGGCCAGATCATGCCCCCCATCATGGGCGCGGCGGCGTTCCTGATGGCCGAGTATGTCGGCGTTACTTACGGCGAGATCGCGCTCAAGGCGATACTCCCGGCGTTCCTGTACTTTGCAGGCATATTCATCGCAGTCCACCTCGAGGCCAAGAAGCTCGGACTCAAGGGCCTTTCGCGCAGCGAAATGGTCCCCGGCAAGGAGCTTGCCGTCAAGAGCTATCTGCTCATTCCCATCGTTCTGCTGGTCGTTCTCGTCAGCCTGAACGTTTACACCATGCAGAAGGCAGCCGCACTGTCCATCATCGCGGCTATCGCGGTCGGCGTTATCAACAAGGACAGCCGCCTTACCCCGGAAAAGTTCCTTGAAGCGCTGGAAGCAGGCGGCAAGGGTACCATCACCGTCGCCGTTGCCTGTGCAATGGCAGGTATCATAGCAGGCTGCATCACCGTAACGGGCCTTGCATCCAAGCTCATCACCGCCATCGTCGCCCTGTCCGGCAACACCCTCATCATCGGTCTGTTCCTGACCATGATCTGCTGCATCATCCTCGGCATGGGTGTTCCCACCACGGCTAACTACTGCATCATGGCGGCAACCTGCGCTCCCATCCTCGAGAAGCTCGGCGTACCCACGGTCGCGGCTCACTTCTTCGTGTTCTACTTCGGCATCGTTGCCGATATCACACCTCCCGTCGCCCTCGCGGCCTACGCAGGCAGCGCGATAGCAAAGTCAAACCCGATGAAAACCGGCATCAACGCAACAAAGCTTGCTATTGCCGCATTCATCGTTCCCTATGTTTTCGCTTACAGCCCCTCGATGCTCTTCGTTGACGTCGAAAGCTGGGTCGATATCGTGACCATCTGCCTGAGCGCTATGCTCGGCATTTACGGCGTCGCAGCCGGACTCAACGGCTTTGTCAAGCGCAAGCTCAACTGGCTGTTCCGCGTTCTGTTTATCGTCGGCGGTCTGACACTCATCATCCCCGGCTGGAAGACCGACGCGATCGGCCTTATCCTCGTTGGCGGCATCACCGCTTATGAGTTCATTATGGCTAAGAAAGAGCAGAACGAGGCCATGGCATAAGGCGCAAAAACGTTTGACTTTTAAAAAAAACCTGCTATAATCACTGATGTTGTGTAGCAAAAAGAGCGTAAGTCCAAACCGGACTTACGCTCTTTTTATTTTTTCAGAGGCGCATTCACATCGTACCGATACGGTTTTTGCGGTAGCACGGTGTCGAGACTGCGTGCAAAACCGTATGTGCCACGCGCTACGTTAGTGCGCTGCTGAGTTTTGCTGCCCGGTTTGGCACTGCGGAGGAAACCGTGGCGTTTCGCACCCCATAATATTGTGCTATATTAGTGCAAAATTTGCGCCGCATCTCATTGGCTCACCTGTCAAGGGGAGCAGGCAGCTTTGCTGCCGAGGGGTTGAATTTAAGCAAACACCATAGCTATTAACTATCAGCTCTCCGCTGCGGCCACTGGTCGCTACAGCTATAGATTTGAGTGCAGGCAAAACCGTGGCAAACGGAACGGATAAATCCGTTCCCTACAAGGGTGCACCGTAAATTCAGCACCGCACTAACGCTGCGCGAGGCACCCACGGTTTTCTCCGCAACCTCGAACCGGGCTGCTGCAAAAAATGTATTCGTAGCTGCGTCAATGCGCCTCTAAAAAAGGAGGAAGTTTTTTGAGAAACAGAGAAATTAAATTGAAGCCGCTGGCGGCAAGCATACTGTCGCTTTCGCTTTTAACGGTAATGGCCGGTGCGGCGGTCGCTCCGGCGCTTGAGGTCATACGCCGGCATTTTTCCGACGCAAGCCAGCTCGAGGTGCAGCTTGTTGTGTGCATGCCGGCGCTGTTTATCGTGATAACGAATATGTTCTTCGGCCGCCTGGCCTCGCGCTTCGGCGCGCGCACGCTGACTATGGTCGGCCTTGCGCTTTACACGGTCGGCGGCGCTGCGGCAGGCCTGTTTAATTCGATCTGGGCAGTGCTTGTCATGCGCGCGCTCGTCGGCGTTGGCGTCGGCATAATCATGCCGCTGTCAACCGGGCTTTTGACCTATTACTTTGCGCCGGAAAAGCGCGAGGGGCTGATGGGCCTGTCATCGGCGGCAAACCGCCTCGGGAGCGGTGAAGCTTCCGTATTACCTCGCAGTCGGCGTGAGCGCGGCGTTTTTGCTGTTTACGCTCTGCGTACCGGGCAAAACAATGAATAAATAAGTATGATCGCCGGGAGTGCGGATTTTTCCGCACTCCCGGTTTTTGCTGCTTTTTGCTGCCGCTTACGCCGCCGATTCCGCCGTTTTCAGCATGTCCCGGATGCTGACGCCGTAGCCCGAGGTCGGGTCGTTTACGAAAACGTGCGTCACCGCGCCGACGAGCTTTCCGTTCTGGATGATGGGGCTTCCCGACATGCCCTGAACGATGCCGCCGGTCTGCGCCAAAAGCTCGGGATCTGTCACCGTCAGCATGACGGTCGTGCCCTCCGCCGAGGAATACACCTTTTTGATCTCGATGCCGTATTCGCGCGTTTCCTCGCCGCTGAGCGTGCATCTTATCGTCGCCTTGCCGGTCTCAAACTCGCCGGTCTCGAGCGTCGGACCGTCAAAATCGGCCTTGCCGAAGATGCCGCAGCCGCAGTTTATACGGATATCGCCGAGGAATTTTGTGCAGTCGGTTTTGCCGTCAAGCTGCCCCGGCGCGCCGACCTCGCCGTGCACGATGCCGACTATCTGCGCCTTGTAGATGCCGCCGTCGCCGAGCGGCAGAGCCTCGCCGGTAGCCTCGTCGCTGATGCTGTGGCCGAGCGCGCCGTAAACGCCGGTCTCGGGGTCGTAAAACGTCAGCGTGCCGACGCCGCTCACGCCGTCGCGCAGCCAAAGCCCGAGCTTCCACGCGCCGTCGGCGTCCTGCGCCGGCGTGATGTTCAGCTGCTTTGCCTTGCCGCCGCGCTCGATCGTCACGGTCGTTTTGCTGCCGTCAAGCTGCGCGAGCGCCGTTTTGAAGTCCTGCGCCGTGCCGATGTCGGCTCCGCCAAGCCGCGTTATGACGTCGCCCTTTTTTAGCCCTGCCTCCGCTGCCGGAGAGCGCTTGCCGTTTGGCGTTTCGACCTCCGAAACGCCTGCCACCACAACACCGTCGGTCGTCATGCGTATGCCGACGGCGCCGCCGCCCGGCACGAGCGACTCGGCAAACGCCGCCGCGCTCAGCACGACGCACAGCACCGCCGACAGCGCCGCCGCCATGATTTTTTTGATCGTCATATCTCACCTCCACACATAAAGTATGTGGTCTTGAGCGTAAAATATATTTCAGAACCGCACTTTAACTTTTACCTTTTTAGAGGCGCTTTTACACTCCTGCCAATACATTTTTTGCGTCAGCCCGACCGGAAGCTACTGGCAAAACCATAGCGAGCGGAACGGATAAATCCGTTCCCTACAAGCGACCGGTGGGCGCAGCGGAGAGCTAATAGCTGATAGTTAATAGGTTTTAATTCAACCCTTCGGCAGCAAAGCTGCCTGCTCCCCTTGACAGGTGAGCCAATGGGGTGCGGTGCAGAATTTAACACTTCACTAATGTGTGGCGGCAGTTTTACGGTTTTGTCGGTAACTTCGACACCGGGCAACAAAACGCTATGCCGCACTAACGTAGCGCGAGACGAATACGGTTTACACCAATGTCTCGATACCGTGACACCAGAGATATGCGTATCCGTAGCAGCCTAAAAGCGCTATTAAAAAAGGGGGTTTTATAATATGAAGGTTTTGAAGCTTGGCTCTGTCGGGCCGTCGGTGGAGCTTTTGCAGCTTGCGCTGGGGCGTGCAGGCGCTCGCTCGCTTGCGCCGGACGGCATTTTCGGCAACGCAACAAAAGCCGCGCTGCGCACCTTTCAGTCCGATAACGGTCTTGCCGCCGACGGCGTTGCAGGCCCTGCGACGCATCGCGCGCTCATGCCGTATTACACGGGCTTTGCCTCGCACCGCATCCATCGGGGCGATACGCTGTTTGCGCTCTCGCAGCTTTATAATGTGCCTCTGTCGGCGATCTTGACGGCAAATCCCGGCATCGCTCCGGAAAAGCTCGCCGTCGGAAGCTCGGTCGTCATTCCGCTCCCGTTTGATATTGTGCCCACAAATATCAGTTTTACATCCGCGCTCGTTTCCTATTGCGTGCGCGGCATCGCGGCGCGGTATCCGTTTGTGAAAACCGGGCAGTTCGGAAAATCGGTCATGGGCCGGCCGCTGTGGTATCTTTCGATCGGCGAGGGCGAAAAAAGCGTTTTCTACAACGCCGCGCACCACGCAAACGAGTGGATAACCGTTCCGCTGCTGCTTTCATTTGCCGAAAAATTAGCGCGTGCATATGCCGAAGGCGGAAAAATTTTCGGGCGCAGCGCGAAAGAGATATACCAAAGCGCGGCAATCTACATAGCGCCCTGTGTTGACCCGGACGGCGTTGACCTCGTCACCGGCGAGCTTACAAGCGGCGAATTTTACAACGGCGCTAAGCGCATCGCGCAAAGCTACCCCAACGTGCCGTTCCCGTCGGGCTGGAAGGCAAATATCCGCGGCACGGATCTAAATCTGCAATATCCGGCCGGGTGGGAGCAGGCGAGGGAGAATAAATTCGCCCTCGGCGTTGTCGGCCCGGCGCCTGCCGACTATGTCGGCTCGTCTCCGCTGTCCGCGCCGGAGAGCCGCGCGATGTATGATTTCACGCTCGCGCTCTCGCCGCAGCTCACTTTGGCCTACCACACCCAGGGCGAGGTGATCTACTGGCGCTATCTCGACCTTCTGCCGCCGCGCTCACGCGAGATAGCCGAAACATTTTCCGCCGTTTCGGGCTATGCCGCCGAGGAAACGCCCTTTGCCTCGGGCTTTGCCGGGTATAAGGACTGGTTTATCCAAAACTTCGACCGCCCCGGCTACACGATCGAGGCCGGGCGGGGAGCAAACCCTCTGCCGATCGGGCAATTTGACGAAATTTTCGAGGATAATTTGGGCATATTGACACTTGCGCCGTTGCTGATTTGATGCAGCGGCGCTGTAATATGCCAAGCGTAGGCGGCTGTAATGTAAACAATCTCTGAAATTCCTTGATTGAACCGCTCCCGTGAGATATAATTATAAAATATTCTCAGCAAATTCACGGGAGGAAAGAATGAAAAAACGTATACTTAGCATGCTGCTGGTGCTTGCGCTGGTGCTGACGATGATACCGGCAAGCGCGCTGGCCGAAACCATAAACGACGACAACGTTTTCCTCATGCAGAGCGGCAGCGGAAAATGTACGCTGACCTCGGCGGTCATGATGCTGCGCCGCCGCGCCATAATCGACGGAAACGCCGACTGGGAAACGATAACAGAGTCAACGCTCGGCTCGGTCGCGTGGATAAGCGGCACGGGCATGAGATATAACTACTCATACATGGGCATGTCCGTTGACGTTAAAAGCTATTCCGGCATGAGCGCCGCGGAGAAAAGATCCGCGCTGCTCGCCCTGCTGGACAAGCACCCCGAGGGCATCGAGATCTATGACGGCAGCATCCCCCACGCGGTGCTTTTGACCGATTACGACGCCGATACCGACACCTTCTACTGCGCCGATCCCGGCACGGCCGCAAAGCGCATCAAGCTTTCGCAGAGCTGGAACGCAACAAACCGCGGCTCGCAGGATAACGTCATTGCAAACATCACGCAGATCTGGTACATAACCAACAAATCCGGCGGCGGCCCCGGCCTTTTGACGGTGAAGCTCGACCCCAACGGCGGCGCCTGCTCGGAGGCAAACGCCTATGTCACAGCCGAGGGTACCGTGAAATCGCTGCCGACGCCCACGCGCAACGGCTACGCCTTCACCGGCTGGTTTGACGCCGCCTCCGGCGGAACGAAGATCACAAGCTCGTATAAATTCACAAAGGACACCACCATCTACGCTCAGTGGCAGCGCGTTCCGTGCATAATGCTCGACCCCTGCGGCGGCGAGTGCGACACGCTGTATGTCTATGCAACGATAGACGGCAAGATAAGCTCCCTGCCCACGCCGACCATGGACGGCTTCCGCTTCCTTGGCTGGTATGACGCTCCCGAGGGCGGCAACAAGGTAACAACGAGCACTCCCGTTTTGAAGGATATCACGCTCTACGCTCAGTGGAAGGATACTACCATCCGCGGCGAATGCGGCAGCAACCTCAAATGGAGCCTCAACGAGGACACCGGAGTTCTGCGCATAAGCGGCAGCGGCGAGATGAGCGACTATCACTCGGCCGACGGCCTTGAGTCGCCCTGGCATGACTATGCTGCGTCTATAAAGTCCGTTATCATCGGCTCGGGCGTTAAAACCGTCGGCAACTATGCCTTTGCAAACCTCAAAAACCTTAGCTCCATTGAGATAAACGCCGAGCTAAAGCGCCTTGGCGACGGTGCGTTCTACGGCTGCACCGCGCTGAGCGATATCGAGGGCATCGAGGGCGTCAGGATCATCGGCAACGAGTGCTTCCGCGGCTGCTCCGCTCTTTCGACAATAGGTATCCCCTCCGGCTGCACAAGCGTCGGAAGCTATGCCTTTGCAGGCACGGCGATAAAGAGCATATCCGTTCCCAAAAGTGTTTCGAACATCGGCGAGGGCGCATTCTCCGGCTGCAAAAAGCTCAGCTATGCCGAGCTGCCCTCCGGCATTTCGTCCGTGTCCGGCTCGCTGTTTTCCGGCTGCACGGCTCTCGAGGCGTTCTTCGTTAAGGACGACTCCAGCTACGGCGGCAGCGGCACGACGATCGAAACGAACGCATTTTACGGCTGCACCGCCCTGCGCGAGGTCGGCATATACAGCCGCGCCGACAGCCTGCGCATAGCAAAAAACGCGTTCTCCGGCTGCAAGGGCCTCAAGTCCGTGTCCATCGACTGCCGCAGTCTTATCCTTGACGACAACGCGTTCCCCTCGGCCGCGCAGATCGACTATATAAACATCTCCGGCGAATACGGCTATGTTGCGCCGAACGCATTCCAGGGCGTTTCGACCAGCCTCGTCTACCCGGCAAACGGCACGAAGTGGGGCGATCACAAGGGCGAAAGCTACGGCGGCTCCCTTGTTTGGGAAAGCTACGATAACCATGTCCACGATTATAAGACCACCGTCGTTGCGCCGACCTGCTCCGAGCGCGGCTACACGATATACGAGTGCAAAAGCTGCACCGAAAAGTTTGAATCAAGCTATGTGCGCCAGCTCGGCCACAGCTTTGTAAACGGCGTGTGCTCGGTCTGCGGCATAAAAAACCCGTTCACCGATATTGACGCGCAGGGCAAACACGTTTACTACACCGACGCCATCATCTGGGCGGCGGAAAATAATATCACGAGCGGCTACACGGCAACGAGCTTCCTGCCCGACGGGCAGTGTACGCGCGGCCAGGTAGTCACCTTCCTCTGGCGGCTTGCCGGTCAGCCCGAGCCGACGAACTCCGAGAGCGGCTTTGCCGACGTCATGGATAACGCATATTACACGAAGGCCGTCACATGGGCTGCAGAGCGCGGCATAACGACAGGCGTTGACGACACTCATTTTGCGCCCGATGCCACCGTCACGCGCGCGCAGTTTGTGACCTTCCTCTGGCGCTATCTCGACAGGCCGGTTTACGGCACCTTCAATCCGTTTACCGACGTTTCGTCAAGCAGCGTCTTTGCCCCGGCGATACTCTGGGCATATGAAAACGGCGTGACCTCCGGCACTACGGCCACCACCTTTGCACCCGGCACTACGGCTACCCGTGCGCAGGTCGTGACCTTCCTTTATCGCACAAACAATCTGGAGAAGTAAAAATGAAAACCGCCGATGCCGATCGGCGGTTTTTTAGAAACTGGGAGAGAAGATATGAGAAAGAGAGTGATGAGCCTTGTCCTTGCGGCGGTGATGCTGCTCGGACTTGCCCCGGCGGCGCTTGCCGACTCCGGGCGCAGCCGGCGCGAAAGCTTCATGAGCGTTGCCGAGTCGCAGCTCGGCTACCGTGAAAAATTCCAGAACGGCACAAAGTACGGCTCGTGGTACGGTCTGCCCGGACAGCCGTGGTGCGCGATGTTCGTAAGCTGGTGTGCACGCTATTCGGGCGTACCCGAGAGCGTTATACCGAACTTTTCCGGCTGCTTCGGCGGCGTGAAATGGTTCAAGGAGCGTGGCCTGTGGCGCACGAAGGAGTACACTCCGCAGGCAGGCGACCTGCTGTTTATCGACGCGCTTGAAGATAACGGTAAGCGCGACGGCCTTGCCGAGCATGTAGCAATTGTCGAGCGTGCAAGCGACACGACGATATACACCATCGAGGGCAACAGTATAAACGACATGGTCGAGCGCCGCGAAAGACCGCGCGACGACTCCGTTCTGGGCTACGCTACGCCGCAGTACGGCACGATAGGCTCGCCATCGGGCACAATATCGGTATCCGATGCCGTCGTTCCGAGCGGCACCCTCGGCGGCGAGGATTTCAGTATAAGCGGCACTGTCCGCTCCGGCAGCACAATAACCTGGCTGTATGCCGATATCCGCAACCTGGACGGAGACTATTTCTCCTGCGTGCAGACATCCCCCAAGAGCAAGACTGCCGATCTCTACGCTCTTAACGGCAAGCTCAGCTTCTCCGCACTCGGCCCCGGCAGCTATGAGCTGTTCATCGAAGCGGTCGACGAAAACTATAACTACATGCAAAAGTGCTATCCCTTCAAGGTCTCGGCGACGGACATCTGCCCCGACGGCAGGCATGCCGACTATGCCGAGGGCATACAGTGGGTAATCGACGAGGGCATATCCAACGGCACGAGCGCCGCAAAATTCCTGCCCGATGAGCAGTGTACCCGTGCGCAGGTCGTGACCTTTATCTGGCGCGCGGCAGGCCGCCCGGCGCCGAAGAACGGAACCTGCACCTTTTACGATGTTTCCGACGGCAGCTATTGTGCCAAGGCTGTGCAGTGGGCGGTCGAGCAGGGCATAACAAAGGGCGTCTCCGCAGGGTATTTTGACCCCTACGGCAAGGTCACGCGCGCGCAGTTTGTTACTCTTCTGTGGCGCTATCTCGGCCAGACCGAGCCGGGCATCGAAAATCCCTTTGCCGATATCTATGCCGGAACATTCTGCTATCGCTCGGTGCTGTGGGCATACGAAAACGGCGTGACCACCGGAACGGGCGAGTATACGTTCTCGCCAAACAGCGTCGTAAGCCGCGCCCAGGTCGCAACGTTCCTTTACCGAGCACTGGATCAGGCCGAGAAGCCCGTTGATCCTGTTGAACCGATCGAGCCGGTCGATCCGGAACCCACGGAGCCGGTCGAGCCGACGGAGCCTCCTGCCGAAGCTGCATAAAATCAAAACACCTTGCGTCATTGCAAGGTGTTTTTTATCGGTTTATGCCTCATCGGGAAGCGCGTCGCTGCGGAAAAGCAGGGAAATGCACCAAAGCGCGGCGAGGCCGACAAGCGTGTATATCACTCGGCTGACTGTCGCCGTCTGTCCGCCGCAGATCCATGCGACGATATCGAATTTGAACAGGCCGATGCTGCCCCAGTTGATGCCGCCGATTATGGTCAGAATAAGTGCGATGCGGTCGATTATCACTTGCAAACACTCCTTTCCCACTCAGTATTCCCGATCGGAAAAGAATTATTTGCAAAAATTTTTCCATTCGACAAAAGCAGTGCTTTTTCGCTCTTTACAAGGCCGCACCGGCGATGTATTATCTAAGCACAGCTTATCCAATAGGTCTTGCAAAGCAAGGCCGCGGCTCATATCTTTATCCCACAACCCTGTTTATGCAGGCCGCTTGCCGGCCTGCTCTTTTTATTGCCTTGCGGCGGCCCGGTCAAGCCTCCGGCCGACGATATCCGCAAGGCGGTCAATGCCGCACAGGGCGAAAAGCTTCTGCCGCAGGAACTCTATAAGCGTACACACGGCGTATATTGCCGCCGCGCAGCCAAGCTCGCACGGAATGACGAGCGCCGCATCGAGACCGGCGATAAATGCAAAACTGTCCGCTATGTAGTTTGCCAAGATAAACGGGCTTATGTGGATAAGATACACGCCGAACGAGGTCGAGCTTAAAAGCTTTGCCGCGCCCTTGAAGCTTTCGCCCACTTGAAGGCGGCAAAACGCGCACAGCAGCGCGACCGAGCACAGCAGCACCGTCGGCGAAACATAGCTTATAAGCGTCTCGCTTTCCGCACCGAACACGAGCTGCCACAGCAGCATCACGGCGATCGAGGCAAAATATAAAAGCACGAATGTTTTTCCGCTCGCGCGTTCATACAGCCTGTCGAGCTTTATGCATGCGCCGATGATGTACAGTGCTGCCAGCCAGAAAAAGCAGTATCCTGCCGAGAGCGGGATAACGTCCAGCGGCCTGAAGGTCGGCAGCAGCGACAGGAACACAAACACCGCGGCAAGCAGTGCAGCTCTTGCGCGCTTGTCGAGCGCATGCAGCATTGCGTTTATAAACGGCATGAAGAAAAACAGCACGAAATACGCCGAGAAGTACCAGTATTTTGACGTGAGCACAGGGAAAAACGCCGATACGATATCTTTGATCCCGACCGCACCGGGAACGGCAAAGTACCACACAACAGTCGTTACCACGGCATAGAACACGACCTGAAGCCAGAGCGATACGATGCGGCCGGGTCTGAATGCGCGCTCTGCCATGAGAAAGCCCGTCGCCAGAGCAAAGCAGTCAACGCAGCAGTAAGCCGCGGTCATCATGCCGTCGGTCAGCCACCACTGTGCTGAGCCGGGCACGCTGCTGTCGAATGCTGTGCCGAGCGTGTTGACATGCAGAACGACGACGAGGAACATAGCCAGTGCCTTGAACAGGTCAATGCCGTACAGCCGCTTGTCATTCATTTTTCTGCCCTGCACTTTGCTGCGGCGAGGATGTTTTTCATCAGTCTCGCGCGCGTCATCGGGCCGACGCCGCCCGGTACGGGCGTTATGAACGCCGCCTTCGGCTCGACCTCGTCAAAGCACACGTCGCCGAAGAATTTGCCGGTCTCGGGGTCACGGTTCATGGCGACGTCGATAACGGCTGCGCCGTCTTTTACCATGTCGCCGCGAATAAGCCTCGGCGAGCCTGCCGCGACGATGAGAATATCCGCCTGCCGTGTAAACGACGCAAGATCCCGAGTGTGCCGGTGGCAATATGTCACGGTTGCGTCGGCGTTGAGCAGCATAAGCCCCATCGGGCGGCCGACGATGTTGCTGCGTCCGACTATGACGCAGTGTTTGCCGTCGGGCGAGATGCCGTATTCGTGCAGCATGTCCATTATTCCGGCCGGGGTGCACGGCATAAGCGTTCCCTCGCCCGTGACCATGCGGCCGACGTTTATCGGGTGGAAGGCGTCCACGTCCTTTTCCGGCGCGATCGCGTTTATCACCGCACGCTCGGATATCTGCTCCGGCAGCGGAAGCTGCACGAGAATTCCGTCAACGCCGTCGTCGGCGTTGAGCGCCGCGATAAGCCGCAGAAGCTCTGCCTCCGACGTTGTGGCCGCGAGGTCATATCGGCGGCTGTCTATGCCGCACTTGAGGCAGTCGCGCTCCTTATTGCGCACATATATCTGCGATGCCGGGTCGTTTCCTACCAGCACCGCCGCAAGGCAGGGCCTGCGGCTGAGCGCCGCCGCCTCGCTTTTCACCTCCTCGCAGAGCTTCTCCGCGAGTTTTTTCCCATCTATCAAAACTCCCATGTTTTTAGTAGCGCCTTGGCGCACTCCTTATACGTTTATTGCGTGAACCCGGTTCGGAACAATGGTGGAAACCATGCTGTTCCGCACATCGGGAGATTGTGCTATATTAGTGCAAATTTCATCTGCACCATGTAGGGAACGGATTTATCCGTTCCGTTTTTTAGCGGTGCATTGACGTACCTACGGGTACGCATATTGCGCTTGCGCACACCACACTTATTCACTATTACCTATTACTTCTTCACTGCGGCCAAAGGCCGCTTTACTCCGGGTCGAGGTCATAGCTGCTTAGGTCTATCCTTATCTCCGTGCCCTTGCCGGGGGCGGAAACGGCGGATATCTCGTGCCCGAGCTTGCGGCAGACACGGCGGCAAAGATACAGCCCGAGTCCGCTCGCGCGCAGGTCGGCACGGCCGTTGAGTCCCGTGTAGCCCTTATCGAAAATGCGGGGCAGATCCTCGGGTGCGATACCTATGCCCGTGTCGCGTATGCACAGTGTTTTCGGCTCGGCAAGATATATCCTCACGCTGCCCTCGCGCGTGTATTTAAGCGAATTTGAAAGCACCTGTTCGACGACGAAGGCCAGCCACTTCTCGTCGCTGACAACGCTCGCGCCCGACGGCTCAAGCTCAAGGCTCAGCCGCTTGGAGATGAACTCGCCGGCAAATTTCTTCACCGAGCGGCGAATGAACGGGTCAAGCTCAAACTCGCGGATGACATAGTCGCTGCTTTCGGAATCGAGGCGCAGGTACACAAGCGCCATCTCGACATACCGCTCGATGCGCCCAAGCTCGGCCGACAGTCTGCGCGACTCCGGCGAGTCGGAGCCTTCAAGCGTCAGGCGCATGGATGCGATCGGCGTTTTTATCTGATGCACCCACACGGTGTAGTAATCGAGCGTGTCGCTCCAGCGGCGGTGAGCGCTGCGGCTTATCTTTTCGCGGCTTTCGGCCAGAAGCGCGATTATCCGGCGATAGTCGGCATCGTCTATGCTCCTCGCCGGCGGCAGCATTTTCTCCTCGGCGGCGGTGATCTCCGTGAGCGCCATGAACTCGGCATGGCGGCGCTTTGCCTGCGCATAGTCGCGTATGACGAATACGGCCGCCAGCACAAGGCACAGCAGTGCAGGATACGCCACCGCAAGCAGTGGCAGCCCGTAAAGGGCAAAGCTTGCAAAGAATATCGCCGCTGCAAGCGCCGACGCTGCGATAAGCCGCGCATGCTCTTTTAAATACTCGCCAAAAAGCTTCATTTTATCACTCCACGATGTAGCCTACGCCGAATTTCGTCGCGATAAAGCCCTCAAGCCCGGCGGCGTCGAGCTTTTTGCGCAGCCTGCCGACGTTGACGGTCAGGGTGTTCTCGTCCACAAAGCTGTCGGTCTCCCACAGCTTTTCCATGAGCTTTTCGCGGCTGACTACCTTGCCGCGGCTCTGCATAAGGCACAGCAGGATGCGGTATTCGTTTTTGGTCAGCGCAATGCTTTTCCCGTTGTAGGAAAGCGAGTTGTCGTCGGTGTTGAGTATTGCGCCGCGGTGCTCGATGATGGGCATGCCCGGCGCAAAATCATAGCTGCGGCGCAAAATCGCCTGGATCTTGGCCATGAGCACGCTGCCGTCAAAGGGCTTTGCGATGAAATCATCCGCGCCCATGCTCATTGCCATGACAATGTTCATGCTGTCGGCCGCCGAGGATATGAATATTATCGGCACCTTCGACACCGCGCGGATCGCGCTGCACCAGTGATAGCCGTTGAAAAACGGCAGGGTTATGTCCAGCAGCACAAGGTGCGGCGAAAAGGCTGCAAACTCGCCCATAACATTGCGCAGATCGTCCGCGCAGCGCACCTCAAGTCCCCAGGCCTCGGCCTGCCGCTTTATGCCCTCAGCTATGCCGGGGTCGTCCTCGACGATAAAGATACGGTACATTTATTTTTCCTCGAATATCTCTTCGGCAAGCTCGGCCGCATCCTCGACGCAGCCGCGGCACGGACGGAGCACAACGCCGGTGTCGCGCCCCTTTAGCTCGCGGCAGAACACCGAGCCGTTTTTCGCCTCGAATCTGCGCAGAAGCTCGGCGGCCTTGTCCGACGCCTTTCCGTCGAGCGCGGCAGGATCGTCCTCATTAAGCTGTCCGCTTGCCATATTCATCGCGGCAACCGCGCCCAAAAGCGCGCCGCAGTATTTGTATGCGCCGCCGCCGTAGCGGCGAGTGAGTGCCTTCATCTCATCCTCGCTCACGCCGGCCTTGTCGCAGAACGCGCAGCCGACGGCCATCGCGCAGTTGCAGCCCGAGGCATGGTACTGCGCGGCAAGCTCCTTTTTGCTCATAGCTTATCCCTCCGGTATTCTTTATAATAATATATCATAAACCATAGCACTGCCCCATGTCAAACACCATACACTCAAACGGTTTGTGTTGACACGGGGCTTTATACATAATATACTAATTGTAATGATAAATCTTGAACAAACTAATATTTTTTAATAATGGGGAGGAAAAATGAAAGACTTAAAGCACCTTATCTACTTCGAGCATCTGCTCGACGAGGCGGCAAACGAACTCGTCATGCAGGCGGTGTCGGAGGGGAAGCACGCGGTGGGCTACACCTGCTATCACATGCCCGAGGTCCTGCTCAACCTTGACAACTGCTTTTCCGTCCGAATGAGAGCGCCGCGCACAGGCTCGCTGGAGATATCGACCTACTACATGACAAACTATCTGTGCGGCTACGCCAAGGCGCTTGTCGAGCGCGGCATCGAGGGCGGCTATAACTTCCTGTCGGCGCTTGCCGGCGGCGAGACATGCACCGAGATGAACCGCACGCTCGAGCATTTTGAGGTCTTACAGCTGGTGAAGAACGAAAAATTTTTCGTTTCCTTCATCGACGTGCCGTTCAAGGTCACGCCCCACGGCCTCGAGCATTACAAAAACCAGATCACCAAAAAAGTCCTTGAGCCGCTGCACGAGAGATACGGAACGGACATTTCCGATGCTTCCATACGCAAAGCCGTTGCCGAGCACAACGAGGTCTGCCGCATCATCACCGAGATCGGCGATATGCGCAAGCTCGCAAATCCGCCCATAACGGGCTATGAGTTCCACGTTCTGTGCCTTGTTTCCTACTGCTGCCCGAAGGCGCTTATTCTCGATAAGCTGCGCGAGACGCTCGAGGAGGTCAAGACCCGCGTTCCCGACGCAAAGCCTGCGCATCGCGCACGCGTCGTGGTCGTCGGAAGCGAGATCGACGATCTTGACTTCACGCGCACCGTCGAGCAGTCCGGCGCGCTCATCGTTGCCGACCGCTTCTGCTTCGGCTCCTTCCCCGGCAGGCAGGAGATCGTTCTCAGCGACTCCGAGCCTGCGCTTGACCAGATCTGCCGATTTTATCAGGAAACGAGCCAGTGTCCGCGCTATATGTCGCAGGATAAGGTCCACGGCCGATACGAATTTGTCGATAAGCTTGCAAAGGAATACAATGCCCAGGGCATTATCTACGAGCAGATGAAGTTCTGCGAGTTCTGGGGCTATGAACGCGCGCTTGCCTCGCACGTCATGACCGAGCTGTATAATTATCCGACCGTCTGCGTTGACAGGGAATACACCGGCAACGCGTCCGGCCAGCTGCGCACGCGCGTTCAGGCGTTTGTCGAGAGCCTCGAGATAAAACAGATCCACAAGGAAAAGGGAGGGCGCTGACATGGCAGGAAAACCGAGAAATCTTGGACTTAGCTACATAGATAAGACCAGCGTTCGCCGCTGGCGCGAGTGGCGCGGCATCAAGGACACGCTCGTTGACTACGGCTGGTGGTGCGTCATGTGGAAGGACATGATAAAATTTGTCCTCCAGTCGCCGCTTCAGGTCGTCAAGGGCATTTTCCGCTATCGCTGGATGCTGACCTATCTTACGCTGCCGCAGTTTATCGACCGCCAGCTCGAGGGTATGCGCGGCGTGCAGCTTCGCGCAGGCCACGCGCTGTATGACATCATAATAAAGCACACCATCGACATCATTGCCGACTCCTTCAACGCCGACCAGAACATCGGCGGCAAAAAATCGCTTGCCGACCGCATAGTGTGCTTTGACGAGCTTGTTCCGACCGAGCTTATGGCGGGCTTCCCGAACCTCATCGGCATTCCCGTTCAGACCATACCCATTTTCCTGTCCTCGATGATAAATCAGCAGCTTCCGCCGGTGTATCTCGACGCGATAGAGAATTTCGGCGTGCCTGCCGACGTGTGCCCTCTGCCGTCTGCCGAGGCCGGCGTTGCCGCCGAGGGCGATTTCCCGATCTTCGGCAAGTGCTTCATCGCCTGCAACATGCCCTGCGACGGCAGCATCATGACCACGTCGTTCCAGGATCGCTATTTCAAGCTGCCGACCTACTGCCTCGGCGTTCCGCTGCGCTATAACGACGATGTTGACGCGCAGAAGTACGCCGTCGAGGAGCTGCGCGGCTGCATAAAGTTCATTGAGGAGCACACCGGCGAGAAGTTTGACTGGGACGCCTTTGCCAAAGCTCTCGAGAGCTATAACGAGGTGACGCGCTTCCATCTCGACCTGTGGGAGATAAACCGCACCGATCATCCGCAGGTGACCGGCCCAACGCCGTGGCTGTACCGCATGTACACCTATCATCTGCACGGCGGCATGGATCAGCGCTTCAACAAGGCCGATAAAAGAGTACACAAGCTCATGACCGACGCTTACGAAAAGCGCCTGCCGTGCTCGGCCGAAATGCGCCACAAGGCGCTCGTCTGGTCGTGCCCGGCAAACTACTACACGAACTTCTCCAACTGGCTCGAGCAGTGCTGGGGCATAGTTTCCGTCATGGACATGGAAACGCATATTTCGCAGGTCATTATCGACACCTCCACGCCCGAAACGATGCTCGAGGGCGTTGCACTGACCTATCAGCGCGCGACCATGCGCAAGCACACCAAGGGCGGCTATCGCAACGCCGTTGACGAGATGTGGCGCGTCGCCGAGGAGTATAACGTCGACACCATCATCATGTACGACCAGATCTCCTGCAAGGGCATGGACGGACTTCAGGGCATTTTCGACGAGCAGGCGCGCGAGCGAAACATCAATTTCATCTGGGTGCAGCAGGATCTCATGGATCCGCGCACGATCTCGCGCCGTGATATGCGCCGCCAGGTCAACCAGTACATGACCAGCGTCCTGCGCGAAACGCCCGTCGATCCCACTCTCCTTGACTTCGACGACTGCGACGCTTTTTAGAGGCGCATTACCGCACCTACGGATACGCATATCTCTGGTAGCCCGGTGTCGAAGTTACCGACGAAACCGTAAAACTGCCGCCATACATAAGTGCGGTGCTGAGTTTTGCGGTCGCCCGGTTCGGAACAATGGTGGAAACCGTAGCTGCCTCGCGTAACGTTAGTGCACCGCTGAATTTCGCGCCGCACCCTTGTAGGAAACGGATTTATCCGTTCCGCGTGCTACGGTTTTGACGGCAGTAAAATAGAATCGTAGGGGCGGCCATTGGCCGCCCGTTTTTTTAGAGGCGCATCAACGCTGATACCGATACATTCATTGCGGTATCCCGACCGGTGGGTACCGATGAAACCGCGACATGCGGAACGGATAAATCCGTTCCCTACGAGCGACCGGTGGCCGCAGCGGAGAGCTAATAGCTGTCAACCCCTCGGCAACAAAGCTGCCTGCTCCCCTTGACAGGTGAGCCAATGGGAAGCGGTGTAAAACTCAGCAACGCACTACCGGGTTGCGTAGCAATCGCGGTTTCCTCCATTGTATCCGGTCGGGCAACCGCAAAAACCAACACTGCACTAACGTAGTGCGAGAGTTTCACGGTTTCGTCGGTACTTTCGACACCGGGCAACCGCAAAAACCGTATCCGTAGCTGCGCCAATGCGCCTCTGAAAAAGTGCGGGGCAACCATGGTTTCGTCGGCAACTTCGACACCGGGCCACCAGAGATATGCATATCGGTAGGTGCGGTAAAGCGCAACTAAAAAACCTTGACAGGGGCGAGAAGTAGGGGTTATAGTTGCTGTACGGTCTCGAATCATACAGTTAAGCTGACGAGAGTCGAACACGTATCGGCTCTCGTCAGCTTACAGCTCAGGAGAAGTATATGCAAAAAACGACGATAATACATAAGTACTCCGTTGTGCCGCTGCTTGCTATCGCGGCAATGCACGCCGCAGTGTGGCTTGGCACAAAGAGTCTGGCGGATTTCTCGCGCGCGTTTGACGTGACGCTCGGGCTTGACGCGTTGATACCGCTGCGCCCCGAGTGGGTGGTCATATATGTCGTAACGTTCCTGTTTTGGATGATGGGCCTTCTGTTCGCCGCGCGGCAGGATGAAGAGCTCTGTTTCCGCTTTGCCTCGGGCGTCATCATTGCCGAAATCATCTGCGGCGTGATATTCCTCGCGTTTCCCAGCTGCATCACGCGCCCCGAGCTTGCTGTCAGCGACTTCTTTACAGGGGTGCTGTCGCTTGTGTATTTTTTCGACACGCCGACGAACTGCTTCCCGTCGATGCACTGCCTGTTCGCCTATCTCGTGTTCCGCCAGTCGCTGAGCTCGCCCGGCGCAAAGCTGTGGTACAGGGTGTTCTGCGCCGTGTTTACGGTGCTCGTGTGCCTGTCAACGCTGTTTGTTAAGCAGCACGTCATCGCCGACGTTATCGGCGGCATATTCTTCGGCGAGCTGGCATTCGTTCTGGGACAAAAACTGCCCGTTTGGAAAATATTTATTAAAATCAATAAAAAACTCTTGCAATCCGCTCCATGATATGGTTTAATCTATATTATCAAGAGGAAAAAGTATAGTTTTAAACAAAAACCGCAAAAATGGAGGGAAAATTATGACCAACACTCTTAAAAAGAATGCTGTTATGATCCTTGCGGCGGCGCTGGCAGCGGTTCTGCTTCTGGCAGTCGTTTTTGCTCCCGTAAGCCTTGCCGACAACAGCACGGCAGACAGCAGTGTAGCATCCGCAGTCGAAAAGACCCACGCGACCGTTTCCGCAAAGCTCGGCGAGATCAAGGCGACCGTCGGTGAGAAGGTCGGCGTTGACGTCGATAAGCTCGAAAACCTTTGGAATTACGGCGATAAGGTCGAGGCCGGCGTTGAGAGCGCGACCGATGATTTCGTCGGCATGCTCGAGGATATCGGCCGGGCATACGACAAGGGCGACGTCGAGGGCATACTCAAGACCCCCAAGACCTTTGTTGACGGCCTCAAGGACTACCTCGGCAGCATCGCAGGCTCCGTAAAGCCCTGACAGGTTTCAAAAAGTCTTGATGTAAATTAATGCAAAAAAGAGTGCAGACAGTGTCTGCACTCTTTTTGTTTCGTCAGCTTACTCCATTATATAGATCTCAAATGTTCCCTTGGCGGTGAGGGTACCGCTGTTGTCAAAAACGCTTGTCTCCACGACGTTTACCGTGCGACCGCGCTTTATTATGCGCGCTTCGCAGCGGAGCTTTTTGCCCTTGCCCGGGCGCATGAAATACAGATTGCCGCTGAGCGTTACGAATTTTCCGGCATACTGAGAAACAACGACTCCGGCGGCGATATCGCACATTGAATACACAAAGCCGCCGTGCGCCATGCCGAGGGGATTCATCGACTCGGGGCGAAGCTCAGCCTCGACTACAGCAAGCTCCGGCTCAATATCGGTAGCAAAAATATGATTATATTTATTATATTCGCAGCGCGTATTGACTTCATTTATAAACCTCTGCTTGTCCATAATTGTCCTCCGTAAAAATCATGGAAAGCATTATAAACTAAACGCCGTGCTTTGTCAAAATCAATTCGTTGCCGTCGATACGCGCCTGCACGGTGTCGCCGCGGCCGAGGCTGTCGGTAAGCATAAGCTCGGCGGCCTTGTCCTCGATCATGCTGCGTATCGCGCGGCGCAGCGGACGCGCGCCGTATTTCTCGTCGTAGCCGCGCTCGGCGAGGAAATCGACCACCTGATCGGGCACGGAAAGCGTCATGCCCAGCGCCTTGAAGCGCTCGGCCACCGTCAGCAGCATGCGCTCGGCGATGCTGCGTATCTCGGCGCGGCTGAGTCTGCGGAAAACGATCGTCTCGTCGATGCGGTTCAAAAACTCGGGCTTGAAGGTCCGGCGCAGCTCCTCGTTTATGCGCGCGCGCATGAGCTGAGCCTCATCGCCGCCGTCGGGCGTAAAGCCCATGCGCGGCCGGCCTTCGCTTATCGACTTTGCGCCGACGTTCGAGGTCATGACGATGATCGTGTTGCGGAAGCTCACGACGCGCCCGGCGGAGTCTGTTAGTCTGCCGTCGTCCATGATCTGGAGCAGGATGCCCCACACGTCCTCGTGCGCCTTTTCGATCTCGTCAAACAGCACGACCGACCACGGCTTGCGCCGCACGCGCTCGGTGAGCTGGCCGCCGTCCTCATAGCCGACATAGCCCGGCGGCGAGCCGATGAGCTTGCTGACCGCGTGCTTTTCCATGTATTCGGACATGTCGAGCCTTATCATCGCATCGCTTTCGCCGAAAACAGCCTCGGCGAGGGCGCGGCACAGCTCGGTTTTGCCCACGCCCGTCGGGCCGAGGAACAGAAAGCTGCCTATCGGGCGGTCGGGGTCTGAAAGCCCCACCCTGCCGCGGCGGATAGCGCGCGACACGGCCGTGACGGCCTCGTTCTGGCCGATCACGCGGCGGTGGAGTATACTTTCCATATTGCACAGGCGCTTTGTCTCGTCGGCGCTGAGATTCGCCACGGGAATGCCCGTCCACATCGACACTATCCCGGCAATGTCCTCGGCCGTTACCAGGCCGCCGCCGGAAACGCGGATGTGCGCGGCCGCCTCGTCGGCAAGGTCGATGGCCTTGTCCGGCAGGAAGCGGTCGTTTATATACCGCGCGGAGAGATCGACCGCCGCCGTGAGCGCAGCGTCGGAGATCTTAACGCCGTGGTGTTTTTCAAGGCTCTGCCGCACCGCGCCGAGCATTTTCAGACTGTCGCTGCGCGACGGCTCGGCTATCTTCACCGGCTGGAATCTGCGCTCGAGCGCTGCGTCCTTTTCGATATGGCGGCGGTACTCCTCGGGCGTGGTCGCGCCGATTATCTGCACCTCGCCCCGGCCGAGCGCCGGCTTTAGGATGTTTGCCGCGTCGATCGCGCCCTCGGCGCTGCCCGCGCCGATCATGGTGTGCATCTCGTCGATGAAAAGTATCACGTCGCCGGCTTTTTTCACGTCCTTTAAGACCGCCTTGACTCTCTCCTCGAAGTCGCCGCGGTACTTTGTTCCGGCAAGCAATGCCGGAAGATCGAGCGCCACAAGGCGCTTGCCGGCCATGCTGTCGGGCGCGTCGGAGCCTGCGATATAAGCGGCTATGCCCTCGGCCACGGCGGTCTTGCCGACGCCCGGCTCACCTATTAGCACGGGGTTGTTCTTGCTGCGGCGCGATAGGATCTGAACGCTGCGGCGTATCTCCTCGTCGCGGCCGATGACGGGGTCGAAGCTTCCCGAGGCGGCAAGCAGCGTGAGGTCGCGGCTGTACTGATCGAGAATGCGCGTTTCGCTGTGCTTAACTGTCGCCTTCGGCTGCACTGGCGGCTGACTGCGCGGCTTGAAGGAGCCTGTTCCGAACACGGCAAGGATGTCGGTGTAGATATCGTTTACGCTCAGCCCTGCCGCGGCCAGCGCACGCGCGCCGCCGCAATCGGGCTGCCGCAGTATGCCCAGCAGCAGATGCTCCGTGCCGATATAGCTGTGGCCTAAGCGCGCGGCGTCCGATGCGGCCTTTTCGATCGCCTGCCATGCGTGCTTTGTGAGTCCCTGCGTCGGAACTCCCGGCTCGCCGGTGCCGTTTGCGCGGCTTATAGCGTCCTTCAGGCTGTGCTCGCTCAGGCCGCGGTCGCGCAGTATTCTCGCGCCGAGTCCGGCGCGCTCTCGCAGTATGCCCAGCAGCAAATGCTCCGTTCCCACATAGCTGTGGCCAAGGCCGAACGCGGCAAGCCGCGCCTGCTCGATCGCGCCCTCGGCCTTTTCGGTGAATTTCTCGTTGTTCTTCAAAGTTTCGTTCCCCCTTGGGTAAGCTGACAGGCGAAGCATCTGTCATCTGTGCTTTTCGAGATATTTTCGGCTTTCTTTGGTGCAGGTGGGCCGGCGCCCATCAAGACAAAAAAGGCGAAAACAGCCGAAAGGGCGCGCTGACAGGCGATATGGGTTCAATTCTCGTCAGCTTATATTTTAGTATATCGTCCGCGCCGATACTGTCGTATACGGGATTATTGCCAATTTGCAAAAATAATAGTTATTAACTGCAAATTTACATTTGCATTTTTGCGATTATGTGTTACAATGCACTTGCAAGACATAGGCAAAGACCTGATTTCCTATTGAGCAAATTTCTTATGGAGGTTACATCATGGCTTTTGTAATTACCGACGAGTGCCTGTCCTGCGGCGCATGCGCAGCTCAGTGCCCTGCCGAAGCTATCTCTATGGGCGAGCTTCACTACGAGATCGACCCCAGCAAGTGCCTTGAGTGCGGTGCGTGCGCAGCTCAGTGCCCCGCAGAGGCAATCGAGGGCTAAGTCCCAATCGAGAAAAAACCGAGAGTACGGTTCGTCCGTCCTCTCGATTTTTTCTTTTTTAGTGGCGCTTTGACGCAGTCACGGATACATATATCTCTGGTAGCCCGGTGTCGAGGCTACCGACGAAACCGAAAAGCTCTCGCGCTACACAAGTGCGGTGCTGAGTTTTCCGCCGCACCACATTGGCTCACCTGTCAAGGGGAGCAGGCAGCTTTGCTGCCGAGGGGTTGAATAAAAATCTATTAACTATCAGCTATCAGCTCTCCGCTGCGGCCACCGGTCGCCTGTAGGGAACGGATTCATCCGTTCCGTTTGCCACGGTTTTGTAGGCACTTCCCAGTCGGGCAACCGCAAAAACTGTATTGGTACCAGCGTAAAGGCGCTATTAAAAAAGTGCCGCAGGCACACCGCAATTATTCATTATTCATTATTCACTATTAATTAATTCATTGGGGCGGTCACAGACCGTCCCTTTTGCCTTCCCCTGCGTAGCTTGAGGGGAAGACAATGGGGTGCGGTGCAAAATTCAGCAGCGCACTTGCGTTACGCGCGGCAGCCACGGTTTTGCACGCGCCCTCGACACCGGGTTCACGCAATCACCGTATCCGTAGGTGCGTCAAAGCGCCTCCAAAAATAAGTGTTTATAGAATTTTTCTTTTTTGTTCATGCCTTTGTCATAAAGAATGTGTATTATAAACTCACAAGATTGAAACGAGCAAGGACGGAGGCCGTCATGGACGATAACAGAGACAAAAGAACACATGCTTCGTCCGACGACACCGGAATTGACGGTGAGTATCACTTTGTGCGGCCCGAGCAGCGGTTGTATGAGGACGCGGAATTCGTCCCGCAGGATGAAGCGACCGAAGTGCCGAACTACTACGCTCCCGAGGAAAAGAAGCCTCGCGAGAAGGCGGGCAGCGCACATCGCAGCGGCACACTGAAAACGGCGTGTCTGTGCCTTGTGTGTGCACTCGTCGGCGGCCTTGCCGGCGGCTTCATTTCATGGAACGCAGTCAAGGGCAGCATCGCGGCCGACGCGCCGGCCGGTGATGCCACCAAACCCATCGTCAGCACGACCAACATCAAGAAGGTCAGCACCGAAACCGCCTCGGCAAACGAGATATACGAGCTCGGCTGCCGGCAGACAGTGGGCGTTTCGCTTGAAAGCACCTATGCCAACATATTCGGCCAGCGGAGCGCAAGCGCGGTCGCCGGAACCGGATTTGTAATAACCGCCGACGGATATATACTGACGAACTATCACGTTATCGAGTCGGCACAAGAAAGCGGCTACAAGGTCAGCGTCCTGTTCAAGGATAAATCGAGCTACGAAGCCAAGATCGTCGGCTTCGACGAGGACAACGACGTTGCCGTGCTGAAGATCGACGCATCGGATCTGACTCCGGCCACGATCGGCAACAGCGACGATATCGCCGTGGGCGACAGTGTTTTTGCCATCGGCAATCCGCTCGGCGAGCTTGATTTTTCGATGACCTCCGGCCGTGTCAGTGCGCTTGACCGCAGCATCACGACCGACCACAGCAGCGCCCTGATAAACATGTTCCAGTTCGATGCCGCCATCAATTCCGGCAACTCCGGCGGACCTGTTTACAATGAAAGCGGCGAGGTCATCGGCATTGCAACGGCAAAGGTCGGCTCCTACGGAGTTGAGGGTCTGGGCTTTGCGATCCCGATAAACGACGCAGCCGATATCGCAAACGAGCTCATCACCAAGGGCTACGTCAGCGGCAAGGCTTATATGGGCGTCAACATCGACAACCGCTACACATCAATGTATGCGCAGTACTACAACATGCCCGAGGGCGCGTATGTGTACAACGTCGAATCCGGCGGATGCGCCGAGAAATCGGGGCTGGCTGCCGGCGATATAATCACCGAAGTCGGCGGCGAGGCCATCGGAGGCTACTCCGATCTCAATGCCGCAGTCAAAAACTTCAAAGCCGGTCAAAGCACCGACATCGTCGTCTATCGCGGCGGCGAGTACGCGACGCTGAATATCACCTTCGACGAGTCGAAGCCCGAGTCCGGGACGAACGGCGTCAGCGAATTCGGAGCCTCCGGCATTCCGAAGCAATAACCACGCTATGTTTCTTCTCCTTTATCGGGAGGGTTCTCTCTCTTCCTCCCGACATATATCCTCTCTATTTCTCCAAAACAAAAGGCCGCAGCTCAGGCTGCGGTCTTTTGTTTTTACTTTTTAGAGGCGAATTGGGGCTGCTACGGATACATATATCTCCGGTTGCCCGGTTCGGGACAATGGAGGAAACCGTGACGTTTCGCGTAACGCAAGTGCGATGCTGAGTTTTGCACCGCACCATGTAGGGAACGGATTTATCCGTTCCGCTCGCTATGGTTTTGCCAGTAGCTTCTGGTCGTGCTGACGCAAAAATCGTACCGGTAGCAGCGCAAAGGCGCCACTGAAAAAACGGATTTATCCGTTCCGCTTGTAACGGTTTTGCCGGTAGTTCCCGGTCGGGATACCGCAATAAATGTATCGGTACAATGTAAAAGCGCCTCTAAAAAAACGCATCTAAAAATGTGGCGGTTAGCACCGCAGATTTAATAACACCTCATCCGTCACCAAAGGTGACACCTTCCCCTCAAGCTACGCAGGGGAAGGCAAAAATGGGGCGGTCTGTGACCGCCCCAATGAATAATGAATGATGAATAATTAATAGTGAATAATTGCGGTGTGCGGCTTTTGCCGCACTTTTTTAGTAGCGTTTTTACGTTTCTCCCATACGCTTATTGCGGTATCCCGACCGGGAGTTGCCGACTAAACCATGGCACGCGGAACGGATAAATCCGTTCCCTACAGGCGACCTTTGGCCGCAGCGGAGAGCTGATAGCTGATAGTTAATAGCTGTCAACCCCACGGCAGCAAAGCTGCCTGCTCCCCTTGACAGGGGAACCAATGGAGTGCGGCGCAAAACACAGCAGCGCACTACCGGGTTGCGTAGCAGTCACGGTTTATTCCATTGCCTCGAACCGGGCTACCGCAAAAACCGTATCCGTAGCTGCGCCAAAGCGCCTCTGAAAAAGTGCGAGGCAAACACGGTTTTGTCTGCACCCTCGAACCGGGTTACCTCAAAACTCAGCACCGCACTTATGTATGGCGGCAGTTTTACGGTTTTGTCGGTAGCTTCGACACCGGGCACCGCAATATGCAGCTTGCACTACCGGGTTGCGTAGCAGTCACGGTTTATTCCATTGTCCCGAACCGGGCTACCAGAGATAACCGTATCCGTAGCTGCCTCAATTCGCTACTAAAATCTCTTTGAGGGTGAGGTCGGTGCCGGAGACGGGGGTCAGCTTATTGCCGCCGCAGTTTGGACAGCGCAGACGCTCGAGGTCGGCGACGAAACGCTCGCCGCATTCGATGCACTGAGCCTCGCCCTCGACAGTCTCGACGATCATATCGACAGCGTCAAACTCCGTGCCGTCGATGACGGCCTGCCAGCAGTCGCTCAGGAAGCGGGGGACGACTCCGGAGAGCGTCCCCACCTCGACGGTGATGCTTTGCACGTTTTGAAGCTGTTCCTCCTCGGCGACATTGCGCAGCATTTTCAGCAGCGCATCGCAAATTCCAAGCTCGTGCATTATTTTTTCACCGCGTTTTTGACCAAGCCGCCTGCGCGCTTGACAAGTCCCTCTGCGACCTTGATGGGCATGGTCTCGAACGTGCCGGCATGCCAGTCGCGCACCTTTTTGAGGTGGATCGCGTCAAACTTGCACTTGGTGGTACACAGGCCGCAGCCGATGCACAGATACTCATCGACCTTCGTTGCGCCGCAGCCGAGACAGCGTGCGGTCTCCTTGCGCACCTGCTCCTCGGTGAAGGTCACGCGCGCGTCGGCGAAGGTCTTGGCCTTTGCCTCGTTGTAGCCGGTCATCTGGCGCTTGCCGTGGTCAAAGTGCGATATATCCAGCAGCGCGTGCTCCTTGTCCAGCGCCTTGTAAACGCGTCTGTCGCGGCCCATGGTGAGGGTCTGTCCGGGATGCACATAGCGGTGCAGCGATATGGCCGCTTCCTTGCCGGCCGCTATCGCGTCGATGGCAAACTTAGGACCCGTGTAGCAGTCGCCGCCGACGAAAATATCGGGCTGAGCGGTCTGATAGGTCAGGCCGTCGGCTATGGCGGTGCCTTTCTTCGTGGTCTCCAGTGCGCCGACGTCGAGCGTGCCCCAATCAACGACCTGGCCGATGGCCGCGATGACGGAGCTGACCGCGATCGTCTCGAACTTACCGGTTCCGACGGGCTTGCGGCGGCCCTTTTCGTCAGGCTCGCCAAGCTCCATGATCTCGACCTTGAGCGCCGTGACCTTGCCGTCCTTGCCCTCGATGGCGACGGGCGCGTTGAGGAAGCGGAACTGCACGCCCTCTTCCATGGCCTCCTTGACCTCCTCGGGGTCGGCAGGCAGCTCGTCGGCCGAGCGGCGATAGATTATGTAGGTGTTCTTTGCGCCCAGACGCACCGCCGCGCGGCACACGTCCATTGCGACGTTGCCGCCGCCGACGACTGCGCAGCTTTCGCCGATCTCGGGCTTGTTGCCGAGGTTTACCTCGCGCAGGAAGTCAACGCCGCCGAACACGCCGCTCAGCTCCTCGCCGTCGATGCGCAGCGACTGCGACTTCTGTGCGCCGATGGCGAGGTAAAAGCCCTTGTAGCCCTCGCCGCGCAGCTGCTCGATGGTGATATCCTTGCCGACCTCGACGCCGCACTTGAAGGTGACGCCCATATCCTTGAGAATATCGATCTCGGCGTTGAGAACGTCCTTTTCAAGGCGGAAGTTGGGGATGCCGAGGGTCAGCATGCCGCCGGGCACGGGGTTGCGGTCGAAAACGGTGACGGGGTAGCCCTTGTTCGCAAGGTAGTATGCGCAGCTCATGCCGGCAGGGCCTGCGCCGATGACGGCGATCTTCTCGGTGTACGGGCGGCCGATCTGGTTGACCATCTTGGGCACGAAGCGCGTGTCCTCGTGCAGGTCGTGGTCGGCGATAAAGCGCTTGACCTCGTCGATCGCAACGGCCTCGTCAACGCTTGCGCGCGTACACTCGTCCTCGCAGCGCTTGTTGCATATGCGGCCGCAGACCGCCGGGAAGGGGTTCTCCTTTTTTATAAGCTCAAGGGCGTCGGTATATCTGCCCTGAGCGGCGAGCTTCAGGTAGCCCTGAACGGGAACGTGCGCGGGGCAGGCTGCCTTGCAGGGAGCGGTGCCGGTGTCGAGGGTGTCCTTGAAGTTCTCGCGGTAATCGGGATTGAAGGTTTTCTTTACGAAAACGGTGTTTGTGAGCTTTGCGTAGCCCGGAGGCGTGAGGTTCTCGGTCGAGCACAGCTTCTGGCCGAGCTTGAGCGCATTGCCGGGGCAGGTCTCGACGCACTGGGCGCAGGCGACGCACTTTGCCTCGTCGATCTCGGCGACGAAGTTCGAGCGGATGGCGTCGCGCGCACCGAACATGAGTCCTGCGCGCAGGCCGAAGCATGCGCACGAGCAGCAGTTGCATATAGCGGCGCTGTCGCCTGCCTCCTCGATGTTGGGGATATCGTGCATCAGGCCGTTTTCCTCGGCGCGCAGGATGATCTCCATCGCCTCCTCGCGCGTTATGCGGCGCGCGCGGCCCGAGCGGATGTAGTGCTCTGCGCCCTTGCCCATCTGGACGCACATGTCCTCGTCAAGATGTCCGCAGCCGTCGCCTATGCTGGTGCGCGATGCGCGGCAGGAGCAGGGCGAGACGGAGAAGGTGTCGTACTTATTCAGGTAGTACGAAAGCTTTTCGTAGTCGCTGACGCCGGGGATGTCCTTGATCGCGCTCTCGACGGGAATAACGCGCATCAGGCCGTAGCCGTTGGGAAGCACGGGGCCGAGCAGCTGCATGCGCACGCGCGTGTACTCCTCAAAGGCTCTGCCGACCTCGGGGTGGGCGGCCATAAGCTCCTTGTTGTTTACCATCATCTCGAGTATGCCGGGCGCGAAGATCTGCATGAAATAGACGTCCTCGCCGAGCTTTTCGTCAAGCGTGCGGCGGAAAATGCCGTAGTAGACGAGGTTGTCGAGCGAGGGCTTTATCTCCTCGACGGTTTTGCCGACCTTCTTTGCAAGATACTCGGCCGTGCGCTCCTTGCGCAGGCCGGCGGCGATGGCAATGTCGGCCTCGTCATCGGAAACGATGTTCGCCATGCAGTAGTATTCGGGTGCGTTCTCGTCGATCTTGACGACCATACCGGAAACGCCGCCGATCACCTTTGCAAGCTTGACGATCTTGGGTCTGAGTTGTGCCATAATCAAATTCTCCTCTTCCTTAATTATCATAAATGCGCTCACCGGCCGTGCCGGGCGCAGATATTACATGATGGGGACCTTGACTCGGGGGGGATGTGATGACAAAAGCTCATCTGTCGAAAATTCAGCGTCTGTTTGGCACGCTGTAATGATTATTTATTAACACATTGTATAGTCTCACTCTATTACATAACCCTCCGTTTGTCAATACACGGTTTTTTAGTAGCGCATTGACGCAGTCACGGATACGCTTATTGCGGTTGCCCGGTTCGAGACAATGGCAGAAACCATGACGTTTCGCGTAACGTAAGTGCTGTGTTGTGTTTTGCACCGCACCTCATTGCCTCCCCTGTCAGGGAGAGGCGGGTCAGCCGCGCAGCGGATGACTCGGTGCTTTTCAGAGGCGCTTTTTTCATTTTTCAACGAACGGCAAAAAGAGCCGGTACATAATTTCATCAAATCAGCGTGAGAAAATCTCTCGCCATATCTTTGATGGAATTATGTACCGGCTTTAAAATTCGGTCGTGGAAATCAGGCGAAAAGTGACGGGCTGCACCAACCGAATGTATGTTCGCCGGCCGAGGTAGTGCTTTCCTTACCGGCGACCTGATACATGGTGTCGTTGGAAATTATATTGGTAATCGTGAGATGCTTTTTGAATATCTCCGCAAGTTCCTCAGCCGGCATAAGGTCTGCCGACACGTGCTTGGCCGCACCGCTGTGGTGCATATTTATCCGCTCACGGCTCATTCCGTGCGCCACTGTAAGTATCCCGCCGGGGGCAAGGGCATTAGAAAGCCGGGCTATAAGCCGCTCGGCATCCGGGAAATGCGGAAACGCATTATATATTACAATGGCGTCAAAGGCTTCACCGAAGTTGAGCTCTTCAACATCCCCGCAAATGAAATGAATATTCTCTGCCTTATGGGTTTCGACAGCGATTTTAATCATTTCCGGCGAGATATCCACTCCCGTTACGGATGCGACTTCGCGCTTAAGATAGTCCGGTATAAGCACTCCCGTGCCGCAGGCGACATCCAGCACCCGGCTGCCGGCTTTTACTCCGGCGTTATTAAGGATCTTATCTATTATCTCATCGCTTCGCACCATGTCCGCATTCCAATAAGGCGCACAACGGTCGAAGAATTCAATAACTTCGTTTTTGTCTATCATTTTTCTCCTTCATTTCCTGTATTTTCTCTTGGGTGCAGCGCTGCCGTTCACGCTCGGCTGGAAGCGGCACGGGATCGACATCGTTGAGTTGTGCGATATAGCAGATGTGCACGAGCTTGGCGCTGCGCTGTCGGAAATAATGTCCTCATGCGCGGAATACGGTGTGGCGTCCGTGTGCGAGTGTCTAAGTCCCGATCAGCTTCGGCTCGGATTTGCGCACGTAGCCGTTCTGACAGGCGCACGCAATGCCGACAGTGCGCTTTTCTTCGGTGGAGCGGTCGTTGCTTGTCGTTTCGGATGAGAATGGCGTTCGGAGTCCTGACGCGATAGCCGAAAATATGCTCATCATAAGAAAGGATGAGCTTGAACGGGGTATGGTGCAGCTTGAGCTTTGATATATCAAACACAAACAAAAACGGACTTTCATTCCGGCAAACGGGCGGCACAGCGGCAGGCTCGGAAGAAAGCAAACATTTTTTATCCGCAGTCTGTTCGGCATTGATCTTTTTCTCGTTTCTCGGAGCTTTTATGAATATGGCTTCGCTCGGCACAAGCGTACTAACGGCGCTTATTCCGGGTCTTTTGGCATCATTGCTTAGGAAAGCACGATGTGAAAGGAGAAGAATTATGAAAAAAATAAAGGAATGCACCTTGCATCGTAAGGATTTTATTTCTCTGATATAATAATAAAAACACTGAGATATTCCTTGGCAAAACCGTAGTATATAGTTGAAGCAGAAAGGGCGGTGAACAGAGTGGATGATAGTAAAATAATTGAATTGTTCTATGAGCGCTCAGAGCAGGCAATCATTGAACTATCAAAAAAGTATGGCACTGTATGTACAAAAATTGCTTTTAACATACTCAATAATACGCAAGATACTGAAGAATGTGTGAACGACGCTTATCTCGGAACGTGGAATACAATACCGCCTCAAAATCCCAATCCTTTACTAAGTTATGTTTGCCGAATAGTCCAAAATCTTGCGATTAAAAAGTACCATACAAATACGGCAGCTAAGAGAAATAGTATCTATGATGTAGCATTAGATGAACTCGAAAATTGTTTTCCTTCTTCTGCTTCGGTGGAAGATGAGTTTAATGCTATTGAAACCGCACGAATCATTGACAAGTTTCTTGAAACTCTCGATCAGGAAAACAGAATTATGTTTGTTCGTCGTTATTGGCATTCAGACTCTATTAATGATCTTGCCAAGCTCTTTCATACAAGCAACCACAACATATCGGTTCGTCTTTCTCGCACAAGAGAAAAGCTGAAGAAACATCTGATTAAGGAAGGAGTATCTCTATGAAAAGGAAAAAGATTTCCGAAACGATTGAGAATATCAATCCTAAGTATATAGATGAAGCTACTGAGTACACAGGCGTAGCAAAAATAGCGCCTAAAAAAGTATGGTATAATTGGGCAGCGGTAGCAGCTTGTTTCGCTCTTGTTTTAGCAATCGGTTTTCCATTTGCTAAAGATTTGTTCATATCACCTGGCCAAAAAGATATTGTAGATGCGGTTGTTTTAATTGAATATGATGATTCTTACTTGGAAGTTATTGAAGATGCTAAAACTATTAAAAAGTTCGGTTTACCAAGTGAGATCACAGAGGACATCATCGGAAACCATATTGTATTTTTGCAAAAGGCTATTCCTCAAGCAGAATATGGTAATTATGTGGTATCAGATACAACAACCAATATCGAATTATTTGAATATAGACCTGCACCTTACAAAGCAGTAAGAATTCTCAAAGAAGGCAACAATTATTATTATGCGTGGTTTTGCAACTATTTAATTGGACAAGATAAATCAATGCCAATCAAAAATGCCTTTGATGTGTTTGGAATTGACGATGCTTCCGATATAATCAGCATAACTCCAGTTAAGACTGATAATACTTGGACTGCAAATGGAAAAATGATTACGGACAAAACCATCATTTCCAACTTTTATATTGAGATTTCACAACTGACTGCTTATAGCTTTGACGAGTATCACGAAATGGTATTTGCAAAAGAATTGAAAAAATACGAAGAGGAAGGCGGTGGTGATATTGGTTCTGAAGCTTATACACAAGTCGCTGATGATTTAAGAGAGATTATGATTGAAACAAAAGAAGGTTTACGATTTACAATACGCTATTACCCTTCATACGATTGGATTGATGTTTCAACGACAATGTCTTATTATAAAATGTCACCCGAAATTAAAGAGTGGTTTGAAATTAATATTAAGTAGCAAAGTCATACCGCAATCATACACATTCGCAAAATTCCTCCTGTTAGGTACAATGTACTTGATAGGAGGGATTTTCTTATGGAAATGAAAAAGCATATCACAGATGAAAAAACAGGTATCAGTTACACACTCTGCGGAGATTATTATCTTCCCGACTTGGATCTGCCAGAAGAAAAGTTTTACGAACTGGGTCGTTTCGGCAGAGCAAAGTTCAAGCACTTGCAGAAATGCCATAAGGTACTGCTGACAAACTTAAGAACAAGCGGAACATTGAATGAATATCTGCACAGCGTGGATGTTGCCTGCGAGGAAATGTTCTCCAAACTGGTAAATCAGTATGCCGAGCGTGAGGGCGTACCCGAGCAGATGAAAGCCGATGAGATGATGAAATGGGGCGGTACTATGAATAGCATACGAACCCGAGTGGAAGAAGTGATTATGGTGGAGTATATCTATGAGGATGATTAAAATTGAAGTGGATAATTTTGAACTGCGGCTTATCATTCGGGCGTTAGCAGAATGGCGGAATGACCTGCTGAAAGAAAATAAGCCGACAGTGGATATTGGCGAGCTGCTGATGCGCTTCTGCAAATGAATGATTACAACTGAATACGGGAAATACATAGCACCTATTTTATGGTAGGAAATGAAGTCAAGAAATAGGTGCGCTTTTTGTGCCCGAAAACCTGCATTTTCAGAAAATGAGCAAGGCAGTATAATTCACTTACCTCACTTTTGAAAGCCGCTCACAGCAAAGAAGAAGTTGAAGCGATTAGGAAAAAATATATAGCGGATACCCCTACTGACGAAGCTAATAAAATGGAACGATTGCGCCGTCTTGATGCGAGCGTAACCAATAAGGCAACAAGGTACAGGCATTATTTGAAGCCGCCAAAGGAACGCTGATTGAAATACCGATTTTTCTCGGTGCATTTTATGGGCTAAGGCGAAGTGAAGCCCTCGGCTTAAAGTGGGATGCTATTGATTTTCAAAACAATACGATTACCATTAGACATACCGTTACTTCCTGCAACCTTGACGGCAAGCATATCCAGATAGCACAGGATACTACCAAAACCAAGTCGAGTATGAGAACGCTGCCCCTTGTTCCTGCGTTCAAAGAGAAGCTGCTGAAGCTCAAGGAACAGCAGGAAGAATACAGGCGGGTATGCGGACGATGCTACAACAAAAAGTATTTGGAGTATATCTGCGTAGATGAGATGGGGACATTGATTTCTCCGCACTATCTCACATCATCATTTCCGAAGCTGCTTGAAAAGAACAATTTGCGGCACATTCGTTTCCACGACCTGCGTCATAGTTGTGCTCCGCTGCTTCTGGCCAACGGTGTTCCTCTCAAGCAGATACAGGAATGGCTCGGACACAGCGATTTTTCAACTACGGCAAACATCTACGCACATCTGGATTACAGCTCGAAGCTGACCTCTGCGGATGCAATGCTCAATGGCTTGGGCTTTGTGCAGAATTGAAAAAGAAAAGCCAGTAGCCGAGAAAACCGACTACTGGCGAGGTTTCTGGCGGAGCGGGTGGGATTCGAACCCACGGAACCTTGCGGTTCAACTGATTTCGAGTGTTTTACTCCGAACACACTTTAGCGGTAAATCACCGTTTTTGATGCCTTATATAAGAAGTTAAAAATGATGAAAAGTACAGTAAATTCAAGGGACTATGGCTCGTAAGTCCTGCAACTGCAAGGAAAATTCGAACCCACAGTTAAGGAGCAAAAAATGGCTTAAAAAAAGCAAAAAAGAGAGAACTTGGAGAGAACGGAGAGAACTCAGGAGAGAACAAAACCCTTTTTCCCGCCTGCTTTTCAGGCACTCTCAAAATACTATTGGAGAGAACTTTTACACCTTTCTTCTGCTGTTGACCAAAAAGTGCAAAGAGGTGTAAGTGATGATTACAGAAAAATATTGCAACGAGATTTTGCAGCAATACCCCGAATACATAACCAAAGACCAGATGTACCGTATCTGTCATATCAGCAAAAAGACCTGCTTGTTTTTATTGGAAAGCGGTCTTGTGCCGAACATAGATAGCGGCAAAAAAACACGCCGCTTCAAAATCAAGACGGTTGATGTTATTCAGTATTTGAAAGACAGAGATGATTACCCAGAGCTATTCAAAGCTCCAGACGGCTTTTACAAAGGAAAAGGCGGAGATAAAAAAGCTCCGTCCTTTGATGAGGTGTTTACACAAGAGGATTTAATTCGTATGCGGCAGTATTATGAACGACTGCTAAAAAACAACCCAGATGTTATGTCAGTTGAGCAGGTAGCTCAGTTTACGGGCTACAATAAAAATTCGGTTAGTCGCTGGTGCGGTAAAAAAGAGCTGAAATGCTTTTATATCAAACAGCGTTATCAAATCCCTAAAGAGTATCTATTGGATTTCCTTGTAAGCAGATATTTCATAGGAATTGCCGTGAAGTCTGTCAAGCACCAGAGGTTTAATGAGCAAATACGAAAATTGCGTACAGGCAGCGATGACACAATGGCGTAATTTCTTAAACATATCTATAATGAAAAATGAAACGGAGGTATTCGTTATGAAAGATAAAACCTACCACGCGTATCTGGATAGCCACGAGCGACAGTTGGTAATACATAGCCTTGTAGAGCTGAAAAACAGACTGATACAGGAAGGCAGATACACGGACTGCGTTGACGAGCTGATTTTCAAGGTTGTCAATGCTCCTGTTAAGAAAATGAAAATTGAACATATCTAAGGCATATCACACATAGCCGCTTATTCTTATTCACCTAAGAGTAAGCGGCTTTTTTGCGTTCTCTCACTCTTTTACATAGCCGCCTTGACAAAGCGGCTAAATTTATGCGAAAGGAGGACGCACAAATGTCAAATTGCAAAGTGATTGCTCTGACCAATCAGAAAGGCGGTGTCGGTAAAACGACCACGGCGGTCAATCTGGGCGTAGGTCTGGTACAGCAAGGAAAGAAAGTCTTGCTCATTGATGCCGATGCACAGGCAAATCTCACAATGGCACTCGGCTACAACAGACCTGACGATATACCCATAACGCTCTCCACCGTAATGCAGAACATCATAGACGATAAATCTTTTGATGTTTCGCAAGGTGTCATACACCACAGCGAGGGCGTTGACCTGCTTCCGTCCAACATTGAGTTATCAGGCTTTGAAGTAAGGCTTATCAATGCTATGAGCCGTGAGCGTGTTCTGAAAACCTATGTGAATGAGGTTAAGAAGAATTACGATTATGTGCTTATCGACTGTATGCCCTCTCTCGGTATGATAACGATAAATGCTCTGGCGGCGGCAGATAGCGTGATTATCCCAACACAGCCGCACTACCTTTCAGCGAAAGGTTTGGAGCTGTTGCTTCGCTCTGTGTCAATGGTAAAACGACAAATCAATCCCAAGCTGCGGATAGACGGTATTTTAATGACTATGGTAATGCCCCGTACCAACATTTCTAAGGAAATCACGGCAACGGTAAAAAGTGCCTACGGTCAAAAAATCAAGGTGTTTGATACTGAGATACCGCATTCTATCCGTGCGGTAGAAGCCACGGCAGAGGGCAAAAGCATTTTCGCTTATGACAAAAGCGGAAAGGTCGCCGCCGCTTACGAGCAGTTCGGAAAGGAGGTGGCAGAGATTGGCGAGAAACAAAAGCACAGAAATCGAGCTGACTGCATACGATGACCTTTTCCAGACGGACGAGAGCCGTGAGGAAGCAAAGTTAAGCAAGATAAGGGATATTCCCATTTCGGAAATCGACGAGTTTCCAGACCACCCGTTCAAGGTTTTAATTGACGAGGATATGGAACAGCTTGTCGAGAGTATTAAGCGAAACGGTGTAATGACCCCTGCTACTGTTCGGCTCAAAGAGGACGGACGGTATGAGCTTATCAGCGGACACAGGCGAAGAAAGGCGTGTGAGCTTGCAGGGCTTGAAACGCTGAAATGCGAAGTCAAGGATTTAAGCCGTGATGAAGCCATTATTGTAATGGTAGAAAGCAATTTACAGAGGTCAACGATTTTACCGAGTGAGAAAGCCTTTGCCTATAAAATGCGGCTTGAAGCGATGAACAGGCAAGGACAAAGGAATGATTTAACTTCTGTGCCAATGGCACAGAAGTCCGAAAAAAAGACTTCTCGTGAAAAATTAGGAGAACTTGTCGGAGAAAGTCAAGACCAAATCCGCCGTTTTATCCGTCTGACCGAGCTTGTTCCCGAAATCCTGCAAATGGTAGATGAAAGGCAGATTGCTTTTCGCCCTGCCGTTGAAATCTCTTATCTGACCGAAGAACAGCAATACACCTTGCTTGAAGCTATGAGCTACAACGACGCTACCCCGTCGCTTGCACAGGCTATCAAAATGAAGAAGTTTATGCAGGAGGGTAAGCTGACAGGCGAGGTTATCCAGAGCATTATGGAGGAAGAAAAACCCAATCAAAGGGAAAAGCCTGCTTTCCGTGACGAGAGGATAACCAAACTCATTCCTAAATCTGTTCCCAAAGGACAGGAAGCGGATTTTGTTGTAAAAGCGTTGGAGTTTTACAACCGACACTTGCAGCGAAACAAAGCTCAGGAACGATAGCCACACACCGAGGGCGAGGTCTGCCCGTTTTCGTGGATAGCCGCTTTTTCGGCTTCCCCCTCTCCACACCTCACCCCCTTTTTTACTACCAAGACTATCCGAAAAAGGAATATATGCAAAACTCTTTGTTTGAAAGATTTTCTACCTTTGAGAGCTTCTGAGATTTTTCGTATAATGAAGCCGCAAAGGAGGTCTATGCTATGCGAAAAAAGATGATTGCAATGCTATTTGTGCTGATATTGACATTAAGCGGCTGTGCTGATGTTTCAACAGCTCCCGAAGAAAGTGATAATTATGAGCTTGTAACGGAAACAGAAGCCGCCGCCGAAACAGAAAGCACAGAAAGCAGTTCTTTCTCGGAAAGTAAAGAAAGTGAAAGTGCCAAAACGGATACTGAGCTTGAAAGCAATGCCGAAGTTACAGAGTATGAGCCTGTTGAAAGCGAAACTTCAAACCAGAACGAGCCTGTATCGCAAGGAAAAAATCAAGTATCTGAAACAAAACCTGCGGTAACGGAAAGCAGCTCTGCTCCTGTCGAAAAGCCAGAGAAAACAGAGCCGCCTGCGGAGATACCACCGCAGACAGTCCCCGAAGATACAAAGCCTAAAACCGCCTATGATTATGAATTTGACATTGAAACGGTCAAGGAAGATTGTATTGGCTTTGGTCTGGATATGAGGCTTGCAATAGACAGCTCACTCACTCCGAGTAATTCTACTTGGTGGAAACCTGTAACGGCATCACAGAACAATCAGGGCGACGCATTAAAGCAGAGCCTTGAACGCTATATCACATTCCATACTGTCGAAAATCTCGGCGCATACGGAATTGATGAAATCACAGCTTTTAATATTTATTGCGAAGCAAGAGGAAACGGCAGCTACTCGATTTATTTTCTCTTTGCGTGAGCAGCTATCAGGCTTTTCCCTCTGTTCAAAGACAGAGGGATTTTTTATGCCCAAAATCAAGAAAGGACGGTTTAACAGCCTATGAAAACTAAGTTTACAAAGAAAGGCAGGCGTATCCTGTCGGCGGCTCTCTGCTTGCTGATGATGATAACAGCTCTGCCGATGTCCGCCTTTGCGTGGACGAGCGAGGAAGGTAAACGCTGCACATCTTCCTTTGGTGATTACTATGTCGGCTCTGACGGCGAGTATTACCGAAGTAAAGCAACCTATTCTTTTATCGTTTATGACAGTAAAGGCAACATTACCGTGCAAAGCATTAACGCAGGTAACGCCAAGCGAAAATATCTGATGACAGATAATAGCGGAACACATCAGGTTTACTGCGTGGAGTCTGGCGTTGATTTCAACACAGGCAATTTCTATGTGTCCAAAAGCGGAAAGAACAGCTCGTATTTTCAAAACCTGCCGACTGACGCTCAGTTCGGTATTATGATGGCTTTGATGTATGGCTGGCACGAGGGCAAATCCTCTCCCGTTGCAGGCACAAATGCAGATGATTATGCTTTTGCGACCCAGACAATTATCTGGGAATATCAGCAGCAGCTCCGCACAAGCCCCTCAAACCGCCAGAGTGCAAACGGGATTGACGGGGACACTTACTACTATTCCCTGAAAGGCAGACCCGCCGAGAAATGCTACGATTGGATTTTGTCGCAGATGTCAAAACACTATACCATTCCGAGCTTTGCGGCAAGAAGCCAGAGCAATGCGGACACCTACACTCTCAAATACAATCCCGATACAAAGAAATACAGCCTGACGCTTGAGGATACCAACAACACATTGTCCGATATTAAGTTTTCCGCAAGCGGTATTTCCGTAACAAGAAGCGGCAACAAATATACTTTTACGAGCGATAAGATGATTACTTCTCCCGTAACAGTATCGGCACAGAAAAATGTCAATCTCGATTGCGGAGAAATGCTTATCTGGGGCTGTGTTGGTAAACAGACAATGGTTTCTGGAGCTTCCGACCCTGTATATTTCTATCTTAAAATCGACACGGAAACCTACGGCACAGGGCAGATTAAAAAGACCTCTGAGGACGGTGTTGTGTCTGGCATTAGCTTCAATATTTCTGGAAACGGTGTAAATAAAACCGTTACCACAGGCGCAGACGGTACGGTAGATGTTCAGCTAATGCCGGGGGTTTACACCGTCACAGAGCAGTCCATTGACCGATACGAGCCGCAGAGCGTTCAAAGGGTAACGATTGTAAGCGGTCATACTGCTACCGTAACCTTTAACAACACCTTGAAGCGTGGCAGTCTGGAGATTATCAAAAACTCTGAGGACAATCTTGTGGAGGGTGTGAAGTTCCACCTTTACGGCACATCTCTTAGCGGCTTGCCCGTTGATGAGTATGCTGTTACCGATGAAAACGGTGTAGCAAGATTTGAAAATGTCCTAATCAGCGGCGAAACACCTTACACCGTAGAGGAAGTAGATACGGCTATTCGCTATGTTGTTCCCGAAAGCCAGACAGCTCCTATTGAATGGGAAAAGGTCACAAGCCGCAGCTTTACGAACATTCTCAAAAAGTTCAATGTAACCGTGACGAAATCCGATGTGGAAACAGGCACGGCACAGGGCGACGCTTCTCTTGCAGGTGCAGTTTACGGCATTTACAAAGGCGAAGAACTGATTGACACCTACACTACGGACGAGAATGGGCAGTTTACCACCGACTATTATATCTGTGATGATGATTGGACTGTCCGAGAAATCAGTCCGTCCGAGGGCTATCTGCTCGATACTGCAATTCATCATATCGGCGCAGAGCCAGAGCTTTATACCGTAGAGCGCAACAGTACCGCAAACGATGTGAATGAGCAGATTATCAAGGGCAATATCGCCATTATTAAGCACACCGATGACGGAGAAACCCAGATTGAAACACCCGAAACGGGAGCAACCTTTGAGGTCTATTTAAAAGCCGCAGGCAGCTATGACGCAGCAAAGGAAACCGAGCGAGATATACTCACCTGTGATGAAAACGGCTTTGCTCAGACAAAGGATATGCCTTACGGTGTTTATGTCGTGGAGCAGACCTCTGGGTGGGAAGGTCGAGAGCTGATGAAGCCTTTTGAGGTATTTATCAGCAAGGACGGTCAGACCTACCGCTATCTTATCAATAACGCTAATTTTGAAAGCTATATCAAAATCGTAAAGAAAGATGCGGAAACAGGTGCTACCATTCCGTATGCAGGCGCAGGCTTCCAGATTTACGACCCCAACGGTGAGCTTGTGACAATGACTTTCACTTATCCCGAAGTGACGACCATTGACACCTTTTATACCACAGCAGACGGTGACCTCATTACGCCGCAGACTTTGGAATACGGCACAGGGTACTCAATCGTGGAAGTGCAGGCTCCGTATGGCTATGTTCTGAACTCCGAGCCTGTCTATTTTGATGTAACGCAGGACGGCTCTGCCGAAGAAAGCGGCATTACGGTCATTGAGGTAGTTCGCTCCAATATGGCGCAGAAAGGCACAATTACCGTTTCCAAATCTGGCGAAGTGTTCACTTCCGTTTCTGAGAATAACGGAATGTATCAGCCCGTATTTGCGGTACAGGGGCTTGAAGGTGCGGTTTATGAAATTACCGCCGCCGAGGATATTTATACTCTGGACGGAACGCTGAGAGCTTCTAAGGGCGAGGTTGTTGACACTATTACCACAGGCACGGACGGAACTGCAAAATCCAAAGAGCTGTATCTGGGCAAATATGAGGTCAAGGAAATCACAGCTCCTTACGGAATGGTGCTGAATGACGAAATTCACGCTGCCGAGCTTGTGTATGCAGGTCAGAATATTGCTGTTACCGAAACCGAAACGAGCTTCTACAATGAAAGGCAGCGTGTGGAAATTGACCTTGTAAAGAGCCTTGAAACAGACGAAGCCTACGGTGTTGGCAATAACGGCGAAATCTTTGATGTAACCTTTGGATTGTATGCAGAAACAGACCTTACCGCCGCAGACAGTACGGTTATCCCCGCCGATGGTCTGATTGAGATTATTTCTCTGGACGAAAACGGCAAAGGCACGGTCAATAGCTACCTTCCGTTCGGCAGCTACTATGTAAAAGAGCTGTCAACCAATTCCGCCTATGTGCTGAATGAGCAGAAATACCCTGTCCATTTTGAGTACGCAGGTCAGGACACGGCGGTTGTTCATCTTTCCGCCAATGACGGCGAAGCTATTGAGAATGAAATCATTTACGGCTCGGTAAGTGGTCTGAAATCCGATGAGGACGGAAACGCTCTGGGCGGTGCGGTTATCGGTATCTTTAAGACAGGTACAGAGGAGTTTACAAAAGAAAATGCTATTCAGACTACCACATCAGCCGATGATGGTAGTTTTTCTTTTGAAAAAGCACCGTATGGCACTTGGGTAATCCGTGAAATTGAAAGTCCCACAGGTTTTGTACTCTCCGAGGAAGAAATCGTCGTAACTGTCGGCAAGGTTGATGAGGTCGTGGAAATCGAGCTTGTGAACTACTTTATCAAGGGGAATATTGAACTGACTAAGGTTGACGCAGATTATCCCGACAATAAGCTCACAGGTGCGGTCTTTGAGGTGTATGCCGATACAAACGGCAACGGCGAATTTGATAAAGACGATGAGCTGTGCGGCGAAATGACTGAGCTTGAGGGCGGCGTTTATCAAATGACCGAGCTGCGCTACGGCAAGTATTTCGTCCGTGAAAAAACAGTTCCAGACGGCTTTGTGCTTGATGATGGCGTGTACGGCGTTTCCATCGAGGAAAACGGCAAGACCTATACCGTAGAAAACAAAGCAGGCGTTGGCTTTATCAATGACGCACAGAAAGGTTCTCTCAAAATCGTAAAGACTTCCTCTGACGGTAAAGTTGAGGGCTTCTCTTTCCGTGTGACAAGTGCTGACGGCTACGACCAGACCTTTAAGACAGACAAGAATGGAGAAATCTTTATTGAGGGCTTGCGTATCGGTGAATACACCGTATCCGAAGTCAGCGACTCGGCTTCCGCAGGATATATCCTTCCTGCCGACAAACAGGCAACCGTCAAAACAGACTCTACTACGATTGTTGAAATGCACAACGAGTTCAGGGATACGCCAAAAACAGGCGATGACTTTAATCTGGGCTTGTGGGTAAGCCTTGCGGCTGCTTCCGTTATCGGTGCAGGCGTTCTCGGCTTTGTCGGCTTCAAGAAAAAGAAAAAGGAGGACTGATTTATGGACGCTAAAACCATTATCGCCATTGTGCTTGTAGTGTTTATCGTCGGTGCGGCAATATGGCTTAACATCCGAAACAGAAAGAAGAAATAACCCGATATGACAGGAAAAGGGCGGCTTATGTTGATAAGCCGCCCTCTTTCCATATATGGAGGCAATCTATGAAAAATCTGAAAACCATTGAAGCTAAGGTAAAGGCTATTCTGCAAAAGAACGAGGACGCAAGAAACGATGATATGACCCTCTATCTGATTGTGTGCAACACCTATTTGAAAGGTGCAGGAGCAATGCCCTTTGCGGAAGTAATGGAACAGTATAAATATCTCGGTTTGCCGAGCTTTGAGAGCGTGGGAAGAACACGCCGTAAGCTGCAAGCAAAATATCC
>ENA-UONT01000113-UONT01000113.1-human-gut-metagenome-genome-assembly--contig:-CS20-NODE-113-length-118708-cov-57.210108_pt1 | contig 118708 bp, 98 predicted proteins | sample MGYA00242459_ERZ724006 | MGnify/ENA metagenome assembly ERZ724006
AGAATCCCGACCGCCTCGAAATGGTGTCAAAGAACTTCAACATCGACTATACCTCGTCTTTGCAGTTGACGGCGACAGTGCCCGTCAGCATCGGCAAGTGGTATAATGCCAACTATGTGCTCACGTGCTATAAGGACCGCTACAAGAGCAGCGACTGGTATGGCTACTCGTTCGACCGCAGCAAGTGGGCTACGATGCTCAACCTCTCCAACACGTTCACCTTCTCGCGCAAGCCCATGGTGGCTCTCGATGTCAACGCCTTCTTCCGCACGCCTACCATTGTAGGTCTGTGGAACTATAGCCGCCAGTGGAATCTGGATGCGGGTCTGAAGTGCCAGTTCCTGAAGAATCATGCCGTAGTGGCGCTTAACGTGTCTGACATCTTCGAGAGCGGTATGCCGCTGCTGAAGGAGAAGTTCTATACACAGCGTCAGACTACCGACGTACGCTTCTACCGTCGCAGTATCTTCCTTTCGTTCACGTACAAGTTCCGCAACTTCAAGGAGCAGAACGCAAGAAGCGTAGATACGTCGCGTTTGGGATATTAAGCAGGGAACGTCAATGCAGGGTTTTTATCTTCGGTTAAATATTATTTGCCAACACCGAATAAAACCTATCGTTTTTATTTTGTCGTACCGAATACTTCCGTGAGAAACGTATCTGGCTAAATAGTTTATACAACCGTATCTTCTTTAACGATTTGATAGTGCGCCATAAGATTAAAAATGAAGATGCTTTGCGTCTTTGTGTGCGCCGTTTGGCAGAGAGCGTCATGCAGCCTTGTTCGTTGAACAGACTGAGCAAATTACTCTATATAAGAGATATAATAAGAGCGTATATTATTTCAATCACAATATAGAGGTCGACTTCTATATACCCGACGAAGGGTTGGCTATTCAAGCGAGTTATAGAATGAGCGACGAGGTGACAATTGAACGTGAGACAAAAGCACTCGTAGCTCTAAACTCTATATACTCTTAAAAAAGCTATAATTATTACATACGAGGACGAAGGTGAAATAGAGCGTGATGGATTAAGAATTGAAATAATACCGAGTTGGAAATGGGTGTTAAATGAAGGTCATTCAGACACAAACAGACAATGTTTCTATTATTAGTTGATTATCAGTATTATACGTTCTAAACGGTAGAAAAGTGACTGTGTGGATTCTGATTAGATACGAAAAGGTGAATATTTAACGTATATTACCTATCATACCCTTTGTTCTAAAAAGCATTTTTGTGTGGTTTACGATGCTACGTTTTGCTGTTTTTTACGCAGTTTTTCCATTGTTTATGCTGTATTTCGAGATAAAAACGCTATCTTTGCGGTGTAAAATATGATACCAATATCAAAAAATATACTCTAATATGATATTTGAACGTAAGAAATATCTAAATGAACTTATTGCAGGACGTGGAAACGGTCTTGTGAAGATTATAACAGGTGTCAGACGATGTGGAAAGTCTTTCCTGCTGTTTGACATTTGGCATAACTGGCTGTTGGAACATGGGGTGACTGATAATCACATCATCGAAATCCAACTTGATGATTTCCGAAACAGACGGTTGAGGAAGCCTGATGCCTTGCTCGACTATATAGATTCAAAGGTTATGGATGATGGCAAACCTTATTATATAGTCTTGGACGAGGTACAGTTGGTAGAAGAATTTGTGGAGGTTATTCTTAGCTTGACACACATGCGAAATGTAGATGTGTATGTATCGGGCTCAAACTCTCGTTTCCTGTCAAGTGATGTTGTGACTGAGTTCCGAGGCAGAGGTGACGAGATACGCATCTGGCCTCTCACCTTTGACGAATACTTTAGTTGTATTGGTGGAGATATACGCAAAGCTTGGTTGGATTACTATACTTTTGGAGGACTGCCACAGGTGGCTTTACTTGAAACGGAAGAAAAGAAAACAGACTATTTGCGTGGTCTGTATGAAACTACCTATCTGCGTGACGTAATTGAGCGTAATCATCTGCGTAATCCTGAAGGAATGAAGGAATTGGTGCGTGTAATAGCCTCGGGCATTGGTTCGTCAACCAATCCAACGAGAATAGCCAATACCTTTCAATCTTCACAAGGGGTAACCATAAAAAGAGACACTATAAAACAATACATTGACTATCTGAAAGACTCTTTCTTGATAGAAGAAGCTTTGCGCTATGATGTGAAAGGAAGAAAATATATTGGTACCGAGACGAAATACTACTTCGCAGACATCGGCATACGTGCTGCCATTCTCAACTATCGACAACAAGAGGAAACGCACATTATGGAAAACATTATCTATAATGAGCTTCGCAGTCGAGGATATAATGTGGACGTAGGATTGGTTGAACTTGGTGGCAAGGATGAGAACGGTAAGTTTGTCAGAAAACAGTTGGAGGTAGACTTTGTGGTGAACCGCCCTCCATACAGAGTGTATATCCAGTCGGCTTTTCACATGCCTACGCCAGAAAAGGAACAGCAAGAGCGACGTCCTTTATTGTCAATCAATGACCACTTTCGTAAGATTGTCATTGTTGGTGATGACATTCATCGCAAGGAGGACGAACTCGGAGTGTTGACTGTTGGACTGTTGGATTTTCTGACGGATAAGAAAATACTTGAACAAGGTTAAACGCAATCGGGTAAAAACAGATTCTTTTAACTCAAAGCGGTTATTAGGAATTCTCTTTTCCGTACGACACGGAGAAATCCTAATGACCGAGGGCTTTTATTATAAAAAAGTGTCATACCTGTCAGCATTGCCAGTACACCGCTCATTATCAGCGACATAAAGGCTGACAGATGCTGCCCCGAACAGCAGTATCTATCAGCCTATCTACCAGTTCATCTACCAGTCATAAGACATGGCAGCCTACGCATCTCGACGCACAACGAGGTAGCGCGCTCCGGTTTCGCACTTGCGACGGCGCATACCCTGCAGGTTGGCCAGCTTTCGCCCGAACGAAATCAGACTGTTCACCTTCAGCGAGGCACCCACCTTACGCTTTATGACATCGAAGATTTCCGCCGCCGACATCCACTCGGCATTCTCATCGAGCGGATCCTGCGCTATCGCGAAGCAGAGGTCGAAATACAGGTCGGCAGGTTCCTGCACCTCGTAGCGGCGGTTCCAGAGCATTATCTGCTCGGTCTCCGCCTTGTCGAACCAGCAGCGGTGTCCGTTGCGCAAGAGCTGCAGCGCCTGGGCAAAGACCTGGCGATGGTTGGGCACACGGGTGGTGTCGATGGGTGCCGTCAGCTCGATGCCGATGAAGCGACGGTTGCCCGACGGGTCGGCGAGGATGTCGGTCATGTTGCTCGTGGCGATGAACGACGCCTTGCGCGGCAGTTCCTCGATGCGTGTGCCATAAGGCCGTTTCGCCTTTATCGAGGGCAGCTGTATAATGTTCTTCAGAAAGCCCTGCTGCACGCGCGGCGAAATCTGGTTGAACTCGTCGAGGTTGATGAGCAGCTGCTGCGACATGGCGAGCATCACCTGTCGGCGGTCGGAGATGGCAAGACTGTCGGTGTAGCCCCACCTTAGTGCGTCGGGCAGCAGTTGGCGGCAGAACGTGCTCTTGTTGTAGCCCTGCGGCGAGATGAGCAGCGGCGCGACGCTATTGCCATAGAGTCTGCCCTGCGCATTCTGCCACTGGGCGACCATGGCGAGCAGCCATGTGGTGAACCACTCGCGCCACAGCGGAGCGTCAGTGGGCACGGTGCGTGCGAGGTCGCCTATGTGGTCGTGCCCGTCCCATGCGCCTTCGCACGAGGCGAGGTAGTCGCCTACGGGGTCGAACGCACGCACATAGTCCGACTCGATGTAGTTGTTCACGTCGTTCTGGCTCACCTCTATCCCCTCGCGCTGCACCTCAAGTATGATGCGGCGGCGCGTGCGTGGGTCGAGCGGCTCGAAGTGGGCTTCGGTACTGCCCGTGTGGCGAAACTCTGTGCAGTTCATTACGGTGTTGTAACGGAAGGCGTAGCGCATGGTGAGGAAGCCAATCATGCGGTCGACGGCGTTCATTGTGTCTTTGTTTGTTGTGTCTTTCATGTGTGTATTGTGTGTTGATATAGTTAGTCATATTCCGGCGCTACCGGAATGATTCTCCAGCGCTACCGGAATAATTCTCCGGCGCTACCGGAATGATTCTCCAGTGCTACCGGAATGGCATTTTAGTCATGCAGGAATATCTGCGTTTGTGTAAAAAAATTACTGGAAGTCGAGGGTTTCTTCTGAGCAATCGAACTCTATTTCCTCATAACCATACTGTGAAAAAAGTTGTTTTATCCACTCCTGCTGCTCCGGCGAGAGCTGACGCTCGCCGTGGTGATAGCGGTAGTACGTGCTGCACCCACCGAGATACTCCCTCATGAGCGAACGCAAAGTAGGTGCGTCGCACAGCTTCACGTCCTTGAACAGGCGGCTGAAGCCCCATGCCATACGCACGATGCGCAGCCGTTTGAACTGGGCGCATTCCCCGTCCGGGCGCAAAGCGTGTGGATATACGGCGTTGCCCCATATGCGCGACTCGCCGAGAGCCACGGTGGCACGATAGCGCAGGCACTCCTCGCGTCGTTTGCAGTCGGTGTTGAAACAGTAGATCCAGTTGTGCGGAATGTTGCTGCTCTTGATGGTAGCGTTGATGATGTTTGTGTTTTCCATAATACTAAGTTTTTTAAATGTTCATGCATGTTTTCTAAAATTGCCGCAAAGGTACAATTCTGCGCAAGCGTTGTCAAGAGTTCGGCACATTTTTTTTCAAACTCGCAGGCGGGCGGTTGAGGTGCTGGCGGCAAACCTGTCGGTTCGGGCTGGTAGATGGACTGACAGATAACCTGATAGATACAGCTTTTGAACGCATCATCTGTCAGCCTTTATACCACTGATTATTAGCGCAATACGAGAACGCTGACAGATATGGCAGTATTTTTCGCAACACAAATGGAAGGTTTTCGTTAAGCCAGATGAGCAGAACTAAGTTTACTTAAGCTCTGCCATGGCAAGAAAACGTGCCATGAAATGGAACGATCTACACCTTAGACCGAGGGTTGAGTCGATTACAGAAGACAATGTGGAGTCAAATTGCTCCATAATTGGAAATATACCACCAAAAGATGTGAGTTTCTCTGATTTTATTTGTATTTTTGCCATGCCTGATGAGGTTTTGTTTGATTATTACTGCAACACTAAATTAAGTGAATCCTCTGACATGGCAAAATCCTGGGCCGCTCGGCTCTGCCGCTTGCCAAAGCAAGAGCTTTTTGTTGCTCAGGATATTATAAAAGTTAAAATTTATAGTGTTGCGGAATTAAGGTTGATGAATAAATTCTACATATCTCTTTTCTTCTTGTTCATGGCAATGACATCATTTGCTCAAGAACAAATATCGGGTATTGTTGTAGGCGATAATAGTAAACCTATTGAATTTGCGACAATACTACAATTATCTGCCGATTCTACAGCCATAGAAGGTACTGTTTCCGACAACAATGGTAAATTTAAACTACCAAAAGACACCAATGCGAAACTTCTAAAAGTAAGTTACATTGGCTATCAAAATCGAATAATAAACCTCCCTCTAAAGAAAGATACTATTCATCTTTCTATAAATCAAGAACAGCTACAAGAGGTACTTGTTACCGCTCGCAAACAATTGACAAAACGCATTACCAGTGGCATATCTTACGATATGTCCCAGAACAAACGTGCTCAAAGCGAAAGTTTGCTTCAAGCCTTACGCTATGTCCCAACATTGGATGTGGCATTAAATGGCAATGTCACAGTGAAAGGCAACTCCTCATACCGAATTTATGTGAATGGACGTTCTTACGATATGGCGCAATCCAATCCACAGCAAGTCTTGCAAAGCATTCCTGCAAAGTCGATTAAGAAAGTAGAAGTGATTACAGAACCATCAGAAGCCTTTGGCAATAGTCCAGGCGAATACATTATTAATATCATTACAGATAAAGATGCGCTGGATGGTATCTATGTAAACACTACGCTTCAGGGAAATACTCAGCCAGCGACCAATGATGGCATTATGGTGATGGCGAAAAAGAAGAATGTAGATTTTTCTCTATCATATAATTATGATCTTAATGGTCAACACAATCAACCACTGACTCAAGAGATAAAAACACCGGAATCCACGACTTTTCTTAGCAGTATCGGCAATGGTAACTGGCAGACTCATCTTGTTAGAGCCATTACCGATATCCGCATTGACAGTGTGAATACAATTTATGCCGACTTTCACACCAGTTTATTGCGTACAGACATTACTGGCTCTTGGGAACAACACACTACAATAGATCCCAAAATCTATCGTATGGAACAATTGAATCATGATATTGCTGGCACTATCGAGGCGAATGCCCTATATCGTAATTATTTCAAAAAGAGACCTGGTATAGAACATTTTTCTTTGGGATATCGCTATACTCACAATCCAGACAAACATCACTTTGCAACTACTGTCTATAGCGATAATGGCACAACCATCAACAATCAGCAGACAGATGGATCAATGAATGAGCACACGATTAGAGGGTCTTTGTCTCAGCCTATTGCTAAGAACCATACACTCAGAATTATTGCAAAACAAGTATTGCGAGATGGTAGTGTAGAATCCTCCGACGACAAAAATATTGCATATAATCAGTCGTTATCTCAAGCAACTGCATATTATAGTGGTCAGATAAGCGACTGGAACTTTTATGCCTTGCTGGCAGGAGAAAATGACTATATGAATATGCGCTTACCTCTCACTGGCGAAGAAAATAGGCACAATGAGTTCCACCTCTTACCACAATTAGGTGCGTCATGGAACGCAAATCAATACACCCAACTATCGGCTCAGTATTCACGCAGCACTACACGACCTGGGTTAGCAATGCTTAATCCTTTTTATAGAGTAATTAACAACAGTGCAGCGTCACAAGGCAATCCGAATCTGTCATCCGAAATGAATGACATGCTTTTAGTCAAATTCCTGTATATGCGTGGAAATTTGTATTGTCAAATGGGCATAACCGGTACTATCACTAATAATGCTGTATTCTATTACGAGAAAGGCATAGATAGCGAAGGCCGACTGCTGAGCACCTACGATAATATAGGCAAGAGCAAAAGCATAGGTGTTGACCTGTTTGCTAATTGGCGTCCATGGTCTTTTGCGTCCTTTGCTACATACCTTAAAGCATCACATGGCAATATTAAGGCTGAGGAAATGAATCTGAATCAAAATTTCTGGACATATTATGCAAATGTTTCAGCAGACTTTTATCTACCAAAGAATTGGAGTTTACAAGGTCGTTACTCGGCTTCAAAACAGGCTCCAATGCTTTGGGGTACGGTAAATACAACTCATCGTTACTCTTTCAAAATAGACAAAAGCCTAATGGATGGCCGTCTGAATATTGGAGTAGAGGCAAACAGCCCATTTTCCAAATACTCAAGACTTGAGCAACGCGCAGTGAAACCAGAAATGGAGACAATACAAACTAACTACATAACAGCACGTTCTTTTGGTGTTTATATCTCTTATACTTTCCGAAAAGGCAAACGCGTGAATATTGAGCGCAACAATACGTTAAAAACAACCGACCAACAAACAGGTGTAGAATGAAACAGATCTTTCAACACGATTCAATGGAATGCGGAGCTGCTTGTCTAGCAATGATCTGCTCTCACTTCAATAAGCCCATGCCATTGAAAGAAATTGTTAAAGCATGTAATGCCACAAGGGAGGGCGTTTCTATGCTTGGACTTAAACAAGTTGCAACTGAAATAGGGTTCGAAGTGATCATTGCTCAAGGTAAAATTGAGGATTTGGACAATGAGGATTTACCATGTATTCTTTATTGGAATCAGAATCATTTTGTTGTGTTATACAAAATTGACGTAAAAAAACAACAGTATTATTTAGCAGATCCGGCAAAGGGCAAGTGCAAATATGGAAAAGAGTATATTCAAGAGCATTGGATAAACATTGACGATAAAGGAAATCAAAGTCATATTCATTGTCTGGTAGCAACTGTCCAGTTGCCAGCAATGCATTGACAAGCAGATTGTTAAGGTCGGAAGCCACGTTGAAGTCGTAGCTTTTGCCAGAATCAGACCTGTAGCTCTGATTCGGTGTGGTCAATTCACGAATGGCCCTAAGTATTGTGTCTGCCCTACATGTACGGAGGTGTGGATGCAAGCAAAGTGTTTCCATAAGGTGTGAGGACACGTCTTCGACACATGACCCTCCACAGAAATATACACACATCAGAGAACGGATTATCTCGCTATATTGATAGCCATACACTTTGCTACGCAAACCTAAAGTAGAGTCTATTGTATGAGACAACATCCTGTCGAATTTCTCCATAATTGGAAATATACCACCAAAAGATGTGAGTTTCTCGGATTTTATTTGTATTTTTACCATGTCTGATGAGGTTTTGTTTGATTATTACAGCAACACTAAATTAAGTGAATCCTCTGACATGGCAAAACCCAGGGCCGCTCGGCTCTGCCGCTTGCCAAAGCAAGAGCTTTTTGTTGCTCAAGATATTATAAAAGTTAAAATTTATAGTGTTGCGGAATTAAGGTTGTTCATTTTCTTATTTTAAAAGACCAATATTATTAACAAAAGACACATGAAATACATACTTGCCACAGATTCGTTCAAGGGCTGCATGTCATCAGCAGAAGTGGAGAACATAATCGCCGGGGTGTTGGAGGCGAAGGGCATCGACACGCTATGCCTGCCTATGTCGGACGGCGGCGACGGAATGCTGGCGGCGTTCACGACAGCCACGGGCGGAACATTGGAGCCTGTGTACATACACGACCTGATGATGCGCCGCACGGATGCCCATTACGGCGTGACGCCCGACGGCACGGCGATAGTGGAAGTGGCTCAGGCGTGCGGACTCAGCCTTATCAAGGAGGAGGAGCGCAACCCTATGCGCGCCACAACATACGGCGTGGGCGAACTGCTCTCGAGAGCCATCAAACGCGGATGCCGCAATTTCATCATCGGACTCGGCGGCACCGCCACGAGCGATGCCGGCATCGGAATGATAAAGGCGTTGGTTGACATCTTCGCACGCGGCAAGAACTTCGACGAGGCGCAGAAGACGGAGCTTGGCGAATGTAGGTTTACCCTCGCCTGCGATGTGGACAATCCGCTCTGCGGCGAGAACGGCGCGGCACATGTATATGGTCCGCAGAAGGGTGCCACGCCAGAGATGGTAGGTCAGCTCGACCGCCGTGCGCAGCTGTTCGCCGAGAAGTCGGCACTGCACTTCGGCTTCGACCGAAGCGCAGAACCTGGCGCGGGAGCAGCCGGCGGACTGGGTTATGCCTTCATGCAGTATCTCGGAGCCGAGATGAAGTCGGGCGCCGACTTGCTGCTCGACATCATCGGCTTCGACGAGAAGATAAAGGGTGCCGACCTTATAATAACGGGCGAAGGCGGTGCCGACCGACAGACGCTTATGGGCAAGTTGCCGCAGCGCATACTGATGCGTGGGCAGCAGACGGGCGTGCCCGTAGGGCTTGTGGCTGGCAGCGTAAGCGACAGGGAACTGCTGCTGAAAGCCGGCTTCGCTTTTGTAAAAAGCATCACGCCCGACGGAATGCCGCTGGAGGAGGCTATAAAAAAGGATGTGGCAAGCAGCAACCTCCGCCGCTTTGCCGATTCGCTCGGCTGAAACAGCGGTTTAGGCTGCTAAAAAACTCTTTCTATCAAACTACAATGACATACAAAACCGCATAAAAGGAAAATGTGAACAACTTGTGATATTTTATGAATATACCTAAACCGCTATAAATGCGTAACTTTGCAGCCGAAATATTAATATAGGTATGAAGAAAACATTGTTCACATTTGCCTCAATACTCTTGGCAAGCCAGGCGATGGCGCAGGAAACGCTGGCGCTGGCGCAGTGTCTGCAGATGGGTATTGAGCGAAATCTTAATTTGAAAACTTACGAGGGTAATGTGCTCAAAGGCAAGCACAACATCAGCGAGAACCGTTCGCGCCTGTTGCCGCAGATAAATATCGGCGCAGCACTGAACGACAACTTTACTCCGCCCGTATCCGCAACCGACGGCAGAGCCTACGGCAAGCCGTACAACGTGACAAAGACGCTGCAGTACAACTCGTCGGCGAGTCTGCAGCTGCAGATGCCGCTCTACAGTCAGACAGCACTCACAGCACTTGAAATCTCGAAGACGCTCGACCAACTCAATTCGCTCTCTTACGAGAAGGCACGCGAGGACCTCATCGTGCAGATTAGCAAGATGTACTACTTAGCGCAGAACACTGAGGAGCAGATCGGCATCATCAAGGACAACATAAAGCGTCTGGAGGAGCTGCGCGACATCACGCAGGCGTTCCACGACAACGACATGGCACTGAGTGTGGACGTGAAGCGTGTAAACGTAAACCTGGAGAACCTCAGTGTGCAGTACGACAACGCGAAGGCGATGCTCACGCAGCAGTACAACATGATGAAGTACGTGATCGACTACCCTGCCGAGAAGGACATTACGGTGGAGAAGGGTGACATTGAGGAGGTGAACCTCGCAGCACTCAGCGGACTTAACGAGAACCTGTATGAGCTGCAGCTGCTAAGAACGCAGCAGACGCTTGCCGAACAGCAGAAGAAGCTCGCCAAGAGCGGGTACCTGCCCACTCTGGCACTCACCGGTAACTGGACATACATGGCGTACACCGACAAGTTCAAGAACTGGTTCCACTCTGGCGAGTCGAACCACTGGTATAGGTCGAACGGCATCGGTCTCTCGCTGCGCATCCCTATCTTCGACGGACTGGAGAAGCGCTCGAAGATAAGAAAGGCGCAGGTGGACATCGACAACGCGAAGCTCTCTTACGAGAATGCGCTGAAGGGTATGCAGACGCAGTATGCCAACGCCGTGAACGATCTCGCCAACAACCAGCGCAACTTCAGCAAGCAGCGCGACAACTATCTGCTTGCGGAGGATATATATAAGGTGACGAGCGACCGCTATCGCGAGGGTATCGCCTCGATGACCGAGGTGCTGCAGGACGAGATGAGCATGAGCGACGCGCAGAACAACTATCTCACGGCGCACTTCAACTATCAGGTGGCGAACCTCACGTTGCTGAAGCTCACAGGTCAGTTGGAGAGGCTTACGAAGTAGAATGTTGAGTTTACAAATCGTAGGAGGGGGGGGGGTGAGTCAAAACTCGCAAGCAGTACGCCCCGAAGGGGCAGAAGCACATAGCCCAGGGCAGCGCCCTGGGTAAATATGCGCCACACTAACCCCACGCCCTGTAAGGGCAAAAGCCTAATTATTAGGGTATTGCCCTTACAGGGCGCACTACTCAATATATACACTCAATACCCAGGGCGTTGCCCTGGGCTATGTGATTGTTGGGCTTTCAGCCCGCATTAACTGAGTTTTGACACACTCTCCATCAGGAAACAGTATCACTTGCTATGCCTACGGCAAGAATGCCGTAGGCTCCTACTATCTACAACAAATACAAACTTTATAAAACAAATAACAAACAAAAAATGGAAACAAACAATAATAACACAAACAATAACAACAACAGCGAGGCTGCTACACAGTCGTCGCATGAAGTGACAGCAAAGCAGTTGAAACGCCAGCGTATTCGCCAGATTGTGGTGAGCCTCATCGGCGTTGCCATCCTCGTATGGGGAATCGTTAAGATTGGCTGTATGTTCATGGACTACAAGAGCAATGAGAAGAGCGACGACGCGCAGGTGGAGCAGTACATCTCGCCGGTGAATCTGCGCGCTTCGGGCTACATCAAGAAGATTTACTTCAAGGAACACCAGAACGTGAAGAAGGGCGACACGCTGCTCGTGCTGGACGACCGCGAGTATCGCATCCGCGTGATGGAGGCAGAGGCTGCGCTGAAGGACGCTATGGCTGGTGCGAACGTAATAGATGCTTCGGTGCAGACAACGCAGACTTCGGCTACCGTGTACGAGTCGGCTATCGCTGAGATAGAGATTCGCCTCGCTAAACTCGAAAATGACCGCCAGCGCTATCAGAACCTTGTGGCTCGCAACGCTGCCACTCCTATTCAACTTGAACAGATCGAGACCGAATACAACGCTACGAAGAAGAAGCTCGACGCCACACGCCGCCAGCAGAAGGCTGCCTACTCGGGTGTGAACGAGGTGCAGACACGCAAGAAGAACACGGCGGCTGCCATAGAGCGTGCGCAGGCAGCACTCGAAATGGCTAAGCTCAACCTCTCCTACTGCGTGGTAACAGCACCATGCGACGGCAAGTTAGGCAGACGCGCGCTTGAGGAGGGTCAGGCGGTGAACGCCGGACAGACCATCACCTACATCATGCCGAACACGCAGAAGTGGGTCATCGCCAACTATAAGGAGACACAGGTGGAGAAGCTGCACGTAGGTCAGAAGGTCGTAATGACTGTAGATGCCTTCGAGGGTAAGGAGTTTGAGGGCAGAATATCTGCCATATCGGGCGCAACAGGCTCTAAGTATTCGCTCGTGCCTACAGACAACTCTGCCGGCAACTTCGTGAAGATTCAGCAGCGCGTGCCGGTGCGCATCGAGTTTGTGGGTATTTCTAAGGAAGACAACGAAAAGTTGGCTGCCGGAATGATGGTTATTGTGAAGGCTCAACTCAAGTAAATGACACAAGCAGAGATATATCAGGCAGTTTCGCCGAAGCTGCCTAAGAATTTTCCGTTCTACGACTGGGTGCCCAAGCCTCTCGGCATCGCCTTCCTCGTCATACTTTTCATACCTATAATGACGGTGAGCGGTGCCTACACCGTGAACAGCAGTGAAATGGTGGGAGGACTTGGCATCCAATCGGAACACATAGCGTTCATCAGCTTCGTGACGTCGATAGGTATGGCGGCGTTCTCTCCGTTCTTCTACACGTTGGTGAGTGTGCGCAGGCAGAAGATGATGAGCCTTGTAGGCTTCTCCATCTTAGCAGTGCAGAGCTATATCTGTGCCAACACCGACAGCCTGTTCATCCTCGCGCTGAACAGCTTGATAATGGGTTTCGTGAGACAGACGCTGCTCATGTGCAACCTCTTCACGCTTATCAAGTACGGCTTCGGCATCGAGGCAACACGCAACGTTACGCCGGGCAACGAGCCGAAGGACGAGGCAGGATGGGATGCTCTCGACACCGAAAAGAAGGCGAGCCAGCCTATCATCTACTTCTTCTTCATGCTGCTCGGACAGATAGGCACGTGGATAACGGCGTGGTTCGCATACAACTACCACTGGCAGATGGTCTACTACGCTATGCTGGGCTCCATTCTCGTGGCACTGCTCATCACCCTGCTTTGTATGCCCTACAACCCCTACCCTACGAAGCACAGTCCGCTCTCGTTCTCGAAGTTCGGCAACGTGGTGGTGTTCTGTCTCATGTGCTGTTCGTTCGTCTACGTCACGGTCTATGGTAAGGTGTACGACTGGTACGATAGCAGCCGCATTTGCTGGGCTACGGCTATATGCGTCGCCTCGACATTATTATTTATATACTTGGAGAAGACGCGCCGCTCGCCCTACTTCATGCTCAAGGCGTTCAAGTCGCGCAGCATACAGGGCGGCATACTGCTCTTCATCGGCCTGATGATATGCAACTCAAGCTCGATGCTCGTGAACATCTTCGTGGGCGTGGGCATGAAGACCGACCAGATCCAGGTGGCTGCGCTCGGCAACTGGGTGCTGCTGGGCTACTTCATCGGTCTTGTCACGATACTCATTCTGAACAGCAAGGGTGTCCACTTCAAGTGGTTCTTCGCTATGGGATTCCTGCTCATCGGTGCCGCCTCGCTCTTCATGTACTTCGAGGTGCAGACCGACGGCATGCTGGAGCGCATGAAGTGGCCCGTCGTGATTCGTGCTACGGGCATGATGCTGCTCTACTCGCTCATCGCTGTATATGCCAACCAGCGTATGCCCTACAAGCTGCTCTCTACGTGGGTGTGCATCATGCTCACCGTGCGTATGGTGATAGCACCGGGCATAGGTTCGGCACTCTATCAGGTAGTGTTCCAGTACCGCCAGCAGTATTACATCACACGCTACGCTCACGACTACGACCGCACCAACGCCGAAACCGCCAAGACCTACGATATGACAGCGCGCGGAATGCAGTATCAGGGCAAGAGCGAGACCGAGGCGCAGCACATGGCTGCCATGTCTACGAAGGGCAAGGTGCAGGTGCAGGCTACGCTGTCGGCTATTAAGGAGATGGCGGGATGGACTATCTACGCCTGCATCATCCTCGCCGGTGTGATGCTTGTGGTGCCGTGGCCGAAGCGCGACATATCGAAAGATACACGCGAGTGGTACATTAACTATTAGGAGGCTGCGGCATTAGCTTTCCGCTACGCGCCGCTGACTTTCAGTTCCTGCCGTAGCCACGCACCCATTTACATGTAAAATATTTTGCAGTGCAGTTTTTTTTCGCTAACTTCGCCATGTCTATACAATTAAAACCTATGACGAACAGCAGCGAAAACATAAACATAAATATTCTGGAGCAACAGATGTCCAACAACGAGGACATCTGTTGCTCTTGTGGTAATATACGGTCGTTCCCTGAGGCATTGCGCCACGACTTCCGCGTGGCGGATGTTGGCATTATAGTGTGCCGTTCGGGCAGTTTCTCCTTCACATGCGAAGGTGCAGAATACGTTGTGAACAAGGACGAGACGCTCTTCCTCTCCCACGGCGTGCGCTTCTCCGTTACAGCTCAGAGCGACGACTGCTCCGTTGTCATTATCTTCTATCGCGCCGACTCCATACGCGACATACTTGGCAGCACGGTGGTCGGCATGAAGTTTGTGGAGTACATCAATCCACGCTCGTGCTGGGTGATGCATACGGGTCACGAGAACGAGCTGACGAAGTATTCCGAACTGCTCGCCGTACACAAATGCGGCGAGAACGTGTTTGCCGCCAACGAACGCCAGTTGCTGCTGCTCTCGCTCACCTACCGCGTGTGCAGCATCTTCCGCGAACTCTCGAGCGACGGCAGCAACGAGTCGAACCGTAAACTCGAGACGTACATGCAGCTCATGCAGCTCATTGACGAGCACTATATGCACGAGCGCGGCGTACGCTTCTACGCTGACTTCCTGTGTCTCTCGCCAAAGTACCTCACGCAGCTCGTGAAGTCGGTGTCGGGCAGCTCCGTGCAGCAACTCGTGTTCAAGGCTATCACGAAGAAAGCCGTCTATCTCATCACGAGCACCGACAAGAGCATAAAGACAATCTCCGACCTGCTCAACTTCCCCAACGCCTCCGCCTTCGGCACATTCTTCAAAAAGCAAGTAGGCGTGTCACCCGTCAACTATCGTCATAAAAAAAACAAACCCGTTTCTAATATTTAAGAATATATTTTGTACATTTGTCGGCAAAATAACATCAATAACAACAATAAAAACCAACAAAGCCCTATGAACACAAGACGACTACTGTTCTTGTCTGCCCTCTGTCTGACGATGGGCACCACCCAGGTATCAGCACAGAGTTTCCTTAAAAAGATTAAGAACAAAGGAACACAAATGATTAAAGAGGCAGCACCCAAGCCCGTAAAGGAGGTGATGGATGCTGTTGAAAACGCTAACGAAGCACCGAAAAACAACACCAGTGCTAACAGATCGGGCAACAGAACCACCACCCAGAGCCGCAGCACACAGCGAGTACGTACCAACACCAACCGCCGCCCGTCAACCCGAACCGATTTCGAGCCGGCACACAAGACAATCACCATCAAGCTCTACAAAGGACTCGGCATAAAGACGTGGTTAGGACGTAAAGCCTTCAACACACCGCAGCCTCCAATGCAATGCCCTAAACAGCCAGCATGGATTGATGCCCTACCCCAGATCATAGAGCTCGACAACGCCAGTCTCATAGCTGAATCGAAGATGATAAACAAATGGGTCACATCCGGCAAACCCTCGTGCGAGCCTGTGCTTGTACGACGCGAACTACTCGACAGTGAAGTAGGCGCACGCTGCAGAGCACTCAACAATGCCGTTTCTTACCTCAACAACGCCGATAACCTAAACGAAGACTACTACACACCAGCAGAACCATTGGAGGAGGACGCATTCAAGCGAACCATGCAGTCAGACTATTCGCCCCTCTACCCTTTGCTCAATAGCGAAACCGTGGCATACCTCAAAAGCATCAACCGCACCACGAAAGAGGTTTCGGTGAGAGTGTACGAGGGCAACTCGTCATGGGGAAACAGAATGCAGATAGGCGAGATGTGGTTCGAGCTGAACTCTCAACGCAATAATGCACGGCTGATCGGTGTAGACAACGACGAGTCGATAGGCAAAGACTACACCGTACCTTCCACCGTGCGCTATGCCGGCCGCACATTCAAGGTGACCGAAATCGGATCTGCTGCCTTTGCCGATATGAAAATAAAATCGGTGACACTCTCACCCGGACTGAAAACAATCGGCTCACACGCATTCTCTCGCACACGCATCACTTCCATCAACATACCATCGACGGTGACCATGATAGACAGCTACGCCTTCCACAATATGCCTGCGATTAAAAGCATCACCGTACCCAATAGTGTCACAAAGATTGGAAATAGTGCCTTCTCCATGTGCACAGCACTGACAGAAGTAGCACTGCCCGTGCGTCTGGAGAAGTTGCCTAACGCTCTGTTCTTCGGATGCAAAGCGCTCACAAAGGTTACGCTGCCACAGAACATCACAAAGATAGATATGAGCACGTTTGAAGACTGTAAGGCACTCACAAACATCAGTCTGCCACAATCGGTGGCGGTAATCGATCAGAACGCCTTTAAGAACACAGCCCTCACAAGCGTGCCTGTAACCACGAGTCTGAAGAGCATTGAGAGCAGTGCCTTCGAGGGATGCAACCGCATCACCTCCGTATCGCTGCCCTCACGCGTAGAGGTAGAAATGTTTGCTTTCAAAAATTGTAAAGCACTGAAGAAGGTAGTAATCGGATCACAATACAAGACTCGTACTGATGAACTGCAGATGATTTTCTACGGCTGTCCGTTCATGCCACAGCGCATGACGACAATACCAGCCTGCATAACCTTCAATTAACATATTATAGGAGGGTATGGCATCCCTGCCATACCCACGCTGCCTCCTATCAATCACCTTATGGGTGCGTGGCTATGGCAGGAATGCCATAGCCTCCTATGCCTTATGAGTGCGTGGCTATGGCAGGAATGCCATAGCCTCCTATGCCTTATGGGTGCGTGGCTATGGCAGGGATGCCATACCCTCCTATGCCTTATGGATGCGTGGGTATGGCAGGAATGCCATACCCTCCTACTTATACTTCTTGATATATCCCTCGGCGCGGTCGTCGCCCAATTCCTTTGCCTTATTAAAGCACTCCATAGCCTCGTTCTTGCGCTTCAACTGCACAAGTGCGAGGCCTTTTATTATGTAGGCATCGGTATTGTCGGGCGTGAGCTGCAAACAGAGGTCGGAGGTCTTGACAGCCTCTTCGTTCATGTTCACACGCAGCTGCAACGAAGCAAGCTCGGCGATATAGAGCGGAGCATCTGCACCACCTATATATGCAGCGTGCGCAAGGTCGTCAAGAGCTTGCTTGTACTGGCGCACTGCCACTTCGCACTTATGACGAGCATAGTAGAAAGCAGCGTTCGCTCTGCCATACACCAGTGTGTCGTAGGTGTTGTAGTCGACAATCGCCTTGCGGTATTCCTCCATCTGCTCGTACAGCTGGCCACGTGCCAACACATAGGGCGCAGACAGATTGGTGAGTGGGCGCGGAGCAACTGCCACACAACTGTCGAGCAGCTCCAGCACCTCCGTCTTCGGAGCACCAAGCTGTGTTTTGCACTGCGCTGCCTCGAAATATACCTCGCTCGTTGGCATGTCCTTCTTCGCCAAACTCAAGAATTTCTCACATGCGTCGCCATAGTCGCCCATCGAGAACTTTATCTGCGCCATGCGGTGCAAGTACTGCGGCTGCGGATTGAGGCTGTACGCCTTCTCAGCTTCCGCCAGTGCACGTTCGAAGGTCCAAGCCGTGAAGGTGGTGTCGGCACTGTAGATGAGCTTCTGATACATCACACGAGCATACTCCGAGTGAGCCTCCGCCTTATCGGCAGCAAGCTTGAGGGCGGTCTGCATATCAGCATCAGCACCTTGCCAGTCGCCATAAGTAGACTTCTGCAGCGCACTCGTAGCATAGCCGTCAACCTCCTTCGGAAACCGGCGAATATAGTCGCGGAGGTAGCCAGCATACTTTGCTGTGTCCTGACGTTCAGCAGCCAACATCACCATGAGCAGAGCGTTCTGCTTGTCGGCAGGCAAGGTGAGGCGCAGCGAGGTCTTGGCATAGAGCGAGTTGTTAATATCGAGGTGGCTCGCAGCGAGTGTCGAGATGAAGCGCACGTCGACGGCGTTGGCGTAGAGCGAACGCGCCGACTGCTGCATGAGTCCCACCACCTGTCCCTTCTCGTTGACGAAGGCAGCACCCTGTGTGGGTTTGTGGTTGTTGTAGCTGAACACGTAGTAGGCGTACTTCTCCATGAAGGTCTCCGCCTTGTCAACCTCGTACTGCGTGGTCTGTGTACGGCGGTCGGCGGTCTCCACGAGCCACAGCTTGCTGTCCTTTGCAGCAGCAGCGGTGGCGATGGTGGCAGCCACAGTCTTCGGCATATCCACACGCACACGACACACATCATAAAGCTCGTTAGCACCGAGAATATGCGTCACGGGATATGTCTTTCCGTTGAAATCGACGACTTCCACACGCGAGGCCTCGCGCACTGCCGACCACGGACAGGCTGCTATGCCGTCGGCTGAGAGGAACACTCCGTTGCTTGTAGCTATCTGCTTGCCCTCTGCATCGTATGCCTTAAGCGCAAACACCGACTTTGCCACATTCTTCACAGCCACCGGCTGCGCCATCGCTCCGCAGAGGCAGAGCAGCGAAATTAGGATTGTTGATAATATTCTGTTCATTGTTTTATTTATTAACAAATTTGTAACTCTTAGGAGGGTATGGCATCTTGCCATACCCACGCTGCCTTCCGTTAACTGCTTGGTGCGTGGCTACGGCAAGAATGCCATAGCCTCCTATGCTTTATGGGTGCGTGGCTATGGCAAGGATGACATAGCCTCCTATGCTTTATGGATGCGTGGCTATGGCAGGATGCCATAGCCTCCTATGCTTTATGGATGCGTGGCTACGGCAGGATGCCATAGCCTCCTATAATGCTAAAAGCGACTTGGCGTTGTCGATAGCAGCCTGCGACACATCGCTACCAGAGAGCATCTGCGCAATCTCCGTGATGCGCTGTTCGTCGGTGAGCTGCGTCATCGTAGACACCGTGCCCTGCTCCGTCTCGTGCTTCGCCACCTTATAGTGGGTGGAGCCGGCGGCAGCAATCTGCGGCAAGTGAGTTATGCAGAGCACCTGTCGGTTGGCAGCACCCATATCGTGCATGATGTGTGCCATCTGCTCTGCCACCCTACCGCTCACGCCGGTGTCAATCTCGTCGAAAATGATTGTGGGCAGACCGATAGCCTTGCTTATCATCGCCTTCAGTGAGAGCATGACACGCGCTATCTCGCCGCCCGACGCCACCTGCGACACGGGCTGCATGTCGGTGCTGGTGTTGGCACTGAAGAGGAACATCACCTTGTCGGCACCCGTGGCGGAGAGGTCGGCAGTCGACACATCCACCTTGAAGCGCACGTTTGGTATGCCAAGCGGAACGAGCAGTTTCGACAGTTCCTGCTCGACGAGCGTAGCCGACTTGCGTCGCATATCGGTGAGCACGGCTGCTTTCTCCACGCATACAGCGTGCAGACGTGCCACCTCCTGCTCCTGCTCCTGCAGTTGCTCGTCGGAGTTGTCGATGTTCGAGAGCTGCGCATTGATAGCATTGAGGCGGTCGAGCAGCTCGTCGACGGTCTGCACGTGAAACTTCTGTTGAAGCGTGTAGATGAGATCGAGGCGCTCGGTGATGAGGTTGAAGCGCTGCGGGTCGTACTCCACGTCGTCCATCTTCGAGGCTATCTCCTGCGAGATATCCTTCAACTCTATGAAGCAGCCGTCGAGACGCTCTGCAAGCTCCTGTGCTTCGGGATAGACATCGGCCACGCTACGCAGCTGTGTGACGATGGAGCGCGTGAGGTTCACGATGCCCGTGTCGTCGCCCGAGAGTCCGTAGTCGGCATCGTGAAGCGCACGCTTTATGTCCTCGGCGTGGCTCATCAACTCCGACTCCTGCTCCAACTGTTCCTGCTCGCCCAAAGTGAGCTTTGCCTCGCTAAGTTCCTTCTGCTGAAAGCGCAGAAAGTCCTCGTTGTCGCGGCTCGTGGCTATCTGCTCGCTCAACTCGGCAAGGCGGTGCTGCGCCGAACGCAACTCGGCAAACGCCGCACGATAGTCGGCAAGCTGCTGACGGTCGCGCGCAATGATGTCCACAACGTTCAGCTGGAAGTCCTCCTTGCTGAGCAGCAGGTTCTGATGCTGGCTGTGCACGTCGATGAGCTGCTCGCCGAGCTCGCGCATAAGGGCGAGTGTCACGGGCGTATCATTGATGAAGGCGCGACTCTTGCCATTAGCGTTCACCTCGCGACGCAGCAGACACTCCTCCGGCTCGTAGTCGAGGTCGTTCTCTTCGAAGAAGCCTTTCAGCACGTCGGAGTGGTAGATACTAAGGTCGAACGTTGCCTCTATGATGCATTTGTCGCAACCACGCTTCACTTGCTTCGCATCGGCGCGGTTGCCAAGCAGCAATCCTATGGCACCGATGACGATGCTCTTTCCGGCACCGGTTTCGCCCGTAATGACGGAGAAGCCAGGGTAGAGCATCATCTCAAGATGGTCGATCAGCGTGAAGTTGCGTATATCGAGTTTCTTTAACATAAACAATAGTTATGGGTTATGTATGTGTGTGTGTGTCTACTCCTTTATCTTCTCCCAAGCCGAATTCTGACTTGCATTGATAGAGAAGAGAATGTCGTAGACGGTTTCTTTTTCCTTCTGTGTGCCCTTACCTTTATATATATTGGTAAGCTCGTCGCGCTTATAGTCGGTCCATATCTGTGGCAGCATACTGAGCGGACGGTCTTCGTGACACTTCTTCAGACCGGTTTCGAGCGCAGTGGTCACGTTGCCGCGTCCGCGCTCCACGTTGGTCGCCATCTCGTCGAGACCCGTGCGATAGTAGTCGTACTGCAACTGGCGGAACGGCTTCATAGCACCCTCAAGATAGTCGTTGATGATGGCAAAGCGGTTGCGTCCGTTGTCGAATGCCTTCCATCCCGGGAAGTTGAGGTTCTGCGCGTTGTTGGCAAGGTTCATGCACCGCTGCAGAATGTCCTCGCCACCCATCGGCGAGAACGTATCGAGATCTATGCCGATGATGAGGTAAGCGTAGTAGGCGATGAGTGCCGTGAGCTGATTGTCCACCTGCTCCTCGTTGAACTGCAACTGGTCGAACTGTGCGTACTCGAAGTTGAAGTCGTTGTCGGTGTTGTTGTAGATAGTGGTGGTGTACGTAGAGTTATACACGGGGCGGTTGGCCTGTATCACCGCCTTGCACGTGAAGACGTTCGTACTGTTGTCGTACGCCGTCACGGTGATGTTGAAGTTGCACGCGATGCGCTCGTTCTTCTGAAACTGTAGACTGGTCCACTGGCGTTCGTTGATAAACTGCGTGAGGGTCTGCTCCAGCTCCTCGAACACCGAGTTGTCGGTGCCTTGAATCTGGTTGTGGTTGATCTTTACACGTGCGTTCAGCTCCTGCGCCTGTGCTCCTGTGGCAAAACCAAGCAACAGCAACGCAGCGCAAACCATTCTAACTATATAGCGCTTTTTCATATTCTTTAAAATGAGAAGTTTTACTCTTTAGGAGGGTATGGCATCTTGCCATACCCACGCTGCCTCCCTATTAACAAGTTCTCATGGGTGCGTGGCTATGGCAAGATGCCATAGCCTCCTAAGCCTTGTGGGTGCGTGGCTATGGCAGGAATGCCATAGCCTCCTATCAATCACCTTTTGGGTGCGTGGCTATGGCAGGAATGCCATAGCCTCCTATCAATCACCTTTTGGATGCGTGGCTATGGCAGGATGCCATAGCCTCCTATCACTCGCTCCAGCTCGTTGACGATGTCGACAGCGGTGTCCGCCTTCGACTTCTTGGGATAGGCATGACGGAAGTCGCGACCGATAATCTCTATCTGGTTGTCGTCGGTGCGGAAGCATGTGCCCTCGTTGCGCAGACTGTTCAGCACGATGAAGTCGGCATTCTTCTTCTGCAACTTACGCTCGGCGTTAGCCTGCTCGTCGTTGGTCTCGAGCGCGAACGCCACGATGGTCTGCTGCGCGGTCTTCATCTGTCCGAGTGTGGCTGCGATGTCAGGGTTGGGCGAGAGAGATATCTGCATGTCGCCATCGCTGCGCTTTATCTTTTGTGCAGCCTGTACTGCCGGACGATAGTCGGCTACTGCCGCAGCAAGTATGGCTACGTCAGCCGTTCGGAACGCCTCGGTAGCTGCGTCGTACATCTCGCGGCACGACTCCACATCCACACGATTGATTGCATCGGAGCACTTCAGACAGACCGGACCGGCTACGAGCGTAACATCAGCACCACGGCGGCGACACTCCTCGGCGATAGCGAAGCCCATCTTGCCGCTTGAGTAGTTGCCGATGAAGCGCACGGGGTCAATCTTTTCGTAGGTAGGACCAGCTGTTATGACAACACTCTTGCCCTTCAGCACACTGCTACTGTCGTTTTGGTCGAAGAACTCAGACACGCGGCGTGCTATCACTTCCGGTTCCTCCATGCGTCCCTTGCCTTCGAGTCCGCTTGCGAGAAATCCGCTTGCAGGCTCGATGAAGCGATTGCCGTATGAGGCTAATGTGCTCATGTTCTGCTGCGTAGACGGGTGGGCATACATATCGAGGTCCATAGCCGGAGCAATGAACACGGGTGCCTTCATAGAGAGGTATGTGGTGATAAGCATGTTGTCTGCCACGCCGTGCGCCATCTTGCCGAGTGTGCTCGCCGTGCAAGGTGCTACGACCATTGCGTCAGCCCACAATCCGAGGTCGACGTGCGAGTTCCATGTGCCGTCGCGCTGCGAGAAGAACTCGCTGACAACGGGCTTGTGCGTGAGTGCGGAGAGCATGATCGGAGTGATGAACTCCTTGCCTGCAGGCGTAATCACTACTTGTACTTCTGCGCCCTGCTTCACAAACTCGCGTATGAGCAGACACGACTTGTAGGCGGCGATGGAGCCGGTTATGCCTAATACTATTTTCTTGCCTTTTAGCATGGTTTTATAGTTGTTATGGTGAGATGGTGAGATGGTGAGATATGTCAACATCTCAACATCACAACACCTCAACATTACTTATTGAATCCTCTGAGGCGGATGCGTGTGAGCACCTGCTTGGTGTTGAAGGTGAAGTCGCCGCCCATCATCCAGCTATAGTAGCCGATGTCGGTGCGTAGCACATCGGCAACGGGACGTCCCTTGTACTTACCGAAGTTGAACACCTCCACTTTCTGCTCCTTACCATCGGCGTCGAGCACGGGCTTGCCGTCGGCACCAACCAGCGGCTTCCACACGATGCGACCGGCGAAGTCGACATTGTCGTTCTGCTTAGAGAACTCGGCAAGGCAGTCCATGTCGTTCTCCAACACACGGTCGGGCTCCTCCTGCACGCCAGGCGCATACTTGTCGAGCTCGCCCATCAGCACGCGATATGTAGCCTCGGTGTCCTCGTCGGCACGATGCGCCGTAAAGTCTTCCTCCATCTTTCTGCCGCAATAGAATTTATAAGCAGCAGCGAGGTTGCGACGCTCCATCTTGTGGAAGATGGTCTGTGCGTCGATGAGTCGAACCTTAGAGAAGTCGAAGTCGATGCCTGCACGCAGGAACTCCTCTGCAAGCATCGGAATGTCGAAGTGGTTGGAGTTGTAGCCTGCGAAGTCGCAGCCCTTGAACTTCTCGCTGAGCTGCGGAGCCAATGTCTTAAACGTAGGCGCATCCTTCACGTCGTCGTTGGTGATGCCCGTCAGTTCCACCACCTCATGCGGTATAGGCTTCTCTGGATTGACAAAGAGGTTTTCGCGCTCTTCTGTGCCGTCGGGCGACACTTTAATGTATGATATCTGTATTATACGATCGCGTATAAAGTCGAGACCTGTTGTTTCAAGGTCGAAGACGATAAGTGGACGTGTGAGATTGAGTTTCATTATTGTCGTTATTTTTTAAGAATTTAGCCGCACCAATATGGCGCGGCTAAAACATAGAATGAAATCTATTATTGTTTCTTCAAAGCATTAATCAGCCGCCAAAGCACTGGTCAACCCGATTAATCGTTCAGCAGCATCGGCATGATAAGCATGAGGATTTCCTGTCCCTCAGGCTGCACGGTAGGCACAACAACGCCCGCACGACTTGGGTCGGCAAGCTGTATTGTCACCTCGTCGCTTGCGATGTTGTTGAGTATCTCGTAGATAGCACCACCCTTGAAGCCGATGTCCATCTTCGCACCATTATACTCGCAAGCTACGCTCTCCTTAGCACTTGTAGCGAAGTCGATATCCTCGGCTGTGAGACACAGACGCTGAGCCTCTACGTGGAAGCGGATGAGCTGACTGCTCTCGCTTGCGAACGGCAGCACACGCTTCAGTGCACCCATGAGCGACTTGCGGTCGACGTTGATACTGTTGGTGTTAGCTGTAGGGATTACTGAGTTGTAGTTGGGATAACGTCCCTCAATCAAGCGACAGTTGAGGCATCCGTCTGCATAGCGCACCTCGGCACCCTTGCTGTTGAACTTCACGACAACGTCGCCATCGCACTTCGGCAGCACACCCTTCAGCAGCTGTGCCGGCTTCTGCGGCAGGATGAACGATGCGGGTACATCGCTCTTAATGGTGAGGATGCGGTTGCGCACGAGCTTATGACCGTCGGTAGCCACAACTGCAAGGTTGTCGGCATTGAGGTCGAAGTAGACACCACCCATCACAGGACGGATTTCGTCCTGCGCTGTAGCGAAGAGCGAGCGCGAGAGGTTCTCTGCAAAAAGATTAGAATCCATAACGAGCGAAGTGACATCGCCGTCAACCTCCTGCATCATTGGGAAATCGTCGGCTGGCTGTGCGGTCAGCTTGAACGAACCATTGAGATAGTCAATTTCTACAGTGAAGTCGTTCTCGTTGACGTTGAAGCCAAGCGGCTGCTCCGGCAGTTCCTTTACGGCGTTGAGTATAGTGCGATTAGACAATGCAAACTTGCCATCGCCAGAGCACTCAGTAAGCTCTATCGTAGACTGCATCACGTTTTCAGAATCGCTGGCAGTTACAGTCAGAACGTTGTTTGCTACTTCAAAAAGGAAACAATCAAGAATGCTCAGAGTGTTCTTGCTGTTGATTACTCTTGCGAGCGTTTGGAGACGGGCGTTAAGTGCGCCACTTGATAATGTGAATTGCATTGATATTTAGCTTTTTTGATTATACTTTTTTTGTTTTCTTGTTAGTACATTATTTTCAGGCAAATTTACTAAAAAATATCCGACTACGACAAAAACTCATTCAAAAGTTTCTTGTTTCGCTACATTTTTATTAATTTCGCAAACCAAAGGACAAACCTATTAGCTTTTATCACACAAATTAAAATAAAATATAGACAATGGAATTACAAGGTAAAGTAATCGCTGTGCTGCCCGAGAGAAGTGGTGTATCGGCACGCGGTGAATGGAAATCGCAGGATTATGTTATCGAAACACACGACCAGTATCCACGCAAGATGGTGTTCGGAGTGTTCGGCGCTGACCGCATCAGCCGCTTCAACATACAGGTAGGTCAGGAAGTTACCGTATCGTTCGACATCGACGCCCACGAGTATCAGGGTCGTTGGTTCAACAATATCCGCGCTTTCGACGTGCGCCAGGTAGACCCTGCAACAGTTGGCGCAGCACAGGCTGGCATCGTTCCGGGTGCTGTGTTCGGTGCGGCTCCGGCTCCACAGCCAGCTGCTCCTCAGCCCACAGCTCCGGCTCCAGAGGCTGACCCCGTTAACGACCTGCCGTTCTAAGACGTTGCAGCATAAGGATTAACCTACATACGGAACTCACGAAACACACAAGTCGCTAATACACATGTGCGTTTCGTGAGTTCCGTTTTTTGTATGTTGTACTACTAAAGCAAACAAGCGAATGAACATAACGAAGAATCTGAAAGATATATACACGTTCCTCATGGTAGACATCTGGAGCATAGGCAAAGGCGATGTGTCGAAGATGCGATTTCTGTTCTACAGCATCTTGAAGAAACTGCTGCTCGCCATAGAGTTCACTACCACAAAGCGCATAACCAGTGCGGCAGCTGCCCTCACCTACTCCACTCTGCTCGCCATTGTACCCATCTTCGCCGTGGTGTTCGGCATAGCACGTGGCTTCGGCTACAACAAATACATCGAAGAATGGTTCAGAGAGTCGTTCTCAAGTCAGCCGCAGGTGTCGGAGATAATCATCGGCTTCGTCAACTCGTACCTCGTACACACCAAGAGCGGACTATTCCTCGGCATCGGCTTGCTCTTCATGCTCTTCACCGTGATGATGCTTATCAGCAACATCGAACGCACGTTCAACGATATCTGGCAGGCAAAAAAGCCACGCAGCATGTTCCGCACCATCACCGACTACACGTCGATGCTGCTGCTCATGCCCGTAGTGATTGTGATAACCTCGGGTATAAGCATCTTCTTTGCCACCATCTTCAAACAGATAGAAGACACGATGGTGATAGGCTCGTTGGCGCAGTTCTTCTTGCAGCTCTTGCCCTACGTCCTCATGTCGGGCGTGTTCATCGCTCTCTATCTCTTCATGCCCAACACAAAGGTGAAGCTGAGCTGCGCGCTCGTGCCCGGAATACTCGCCGGCGTAGCCATGCAGGGACTGCAGCTCTTCTACATCCACTCGCAGATTTGGGTGAGCAGCTACAACGCTATCTACGGCTCGTTTGCAGCTCTGCCGTTGTTCATGCTCTGGATACAGATTTCGTGGTTGATATGCCTGTTCGGCGCAGAACTATGCTACGCCAATCAGAACATGGACGACTATGCGTTTAAGGCTAAGACCGAAGACCTTAGCCATCGCTACAAGATGCTGCTCTGCCTCGTGCTCGCAAGTCGCATCTGCCGCAACTTCAGCGAAGGAGGCAAACCGCTATCGGCTCTGAAGCTGAAACTCGCCACCGGTATACCAATCCGCATCGTCAATGACCTGCTCTATCAGCTCGTGCAGATAAATATTCTCACCGAAATACCTGGTGGTGACAAGGATGGCGAATCACTCTATCAACCTGCCGAGTGCATCACACGTCTCAGCGTGGGCACACTTATCGACCGCATAGAGGCACAGGGAAAGTGGTCGCTCACCATCGACGTGAAGCAACTATCGTCTACAGCTTGGAAGAAGATCATTACCGAACGCAACAATTATCTGAACAGTCAGCGCGAAGTGCTGCTAAAAGACTTGTAAAACATTACGAAGTAGCATCTGCGCCGATCGATGCGGATGTCTGCGTCGACCGATGCGCATGTCTGCGTCGACCGATGCGCATGTCTGCGTCGACCGATGCGCATGTCTGCGTCGACCGATGCGCATGGCAATAGTTCACGAATTAGTACGGAGAATGTATCAAAACTACATCATAATGAAGAAAGACTAACTGTAGAAAGTACGCAATAAGACACACAAAAAAAGGAGGCCACAGACCTCCTTTTTTTTATAAAATCCTAAAACATTTACTTCATTATCACATAAAATGTTTACTTCACCATAATCTTCAGCGTCTTGCCGTTGCTGAGTTTCACGATGTTCAAGCCCTTCTGCTTGCCGCTGATACGCTGACCTGCTGCGTTATAACGTGCCACTTCAACGACGTTGTAGGCTGAGCCTACGCTCTCGATAGAGGTAGAATTCTGAACAAGATTCTTTCCTGCTACATTCTCAATGCGGTTATCGATACGACTCTTGGTGCTGTGCTTGTTGAGGAAAGCCACAACCTTGAGGTCGTCCTTCTTCCATGCGCTGTCAACATCGAACTCGTAAGTTGCGCTGAACTTATTGCCTTCCCATGTCACAGGGGCGCCCCATGCACTATTGAAGTCACGTATCACATGTTGGTGGTAGAATGTAGTGCCAAAGCTAACACCTGCTTGATCCTTTGCCTCTACATTATCCTCCGTCAGGTAGAGTGTGAGCAGAGCGCTTTCCTTGTCGTAAGCATCGTTCGATTCGCCAGTAACAACAATCACCGCCTTGCTTTCGCTTTCGTTATATGCGACAGACACGTCGAGCTTGGCATCAGCCATTGTTTTATTGAGATACTTGCTTGCATATTTGCTTATTTCGGTTGTGCTGCCTGGTAGCACCACATTATTTTTCTGTCCCGTCGCATAAGCAGATTTGAAGTCGGGCTCGCGGTTGAACATCATGGCTGGTGCGAATGTACGTCCTCCATCGTTGTAGAGATACAAGAGAGTCTTGTCGCAAGACTTAGTGAGCCAGTCGGTATAGTAGCCTGCATGGTGACATACAGCAAACACACGATTGGGGTCAGCTGTCTCTAAGTATTCGTGCAGGTATCCTGCCACTCGCGGACAGTTGCCACACTGCTCTGTAGTAAACTCCTCAATGTACAGGTTACGCTTATACATGTTGGCAGCAACACTGAGCTTGCCCTCAGCCACAATGGTTGCACCACCATTCTTATGACCATTCACCTTGGTCACTTCAACCTTCACATTCTTCAGACCTTCTGTGCTGCCACATGGTATGCTCACCTTGAATGTACCGATTTTGTTATATCCAACCGATGGAGATATTGCGACATGTTGCTCGCTGCCTGCTACACCGTCAACACTAACAATATAGTCGAGACTGCTCACTGCCTCTACGGCGTTGTTTGTGAACTCTACGGATGTCTCAACATTACTATTGATAGCACCCTTTACGGTTCCGAAATCGCTTGGCATCACATCATATTCAGCAAAATCGCCCTCAACAAGCACCTGAATACTTATGTTATAACCATCCATACTGAAGTTGTACCAACCTGTATCATTGCCAAATTTGCAATAGACCCAAAGAGGCTGGTCAGCCAAGCCGTCTTTTACGGCAGAGAACGGGTACGACTTAGTATCGGTATTATCAGCAAGCTGAGTATAAGTGTAACCTGCATACAGTTCTTCGCCCGCCTTGATTGGATAAGGCTCGCTGAACATCACCTCGTTCCAACCAATCACACATTTCTCTACATTTGCACTTCTGCATACATCACCCGGCTTAGATGACGCACTTTTATAAAGACTAATCGAAGAGCTGCCTATTTCCTCACAAAGTCCGAAGCGCAGACCAACTATGTTCTTGCCTACATATGGTTTCAGAATAGCTTCAGACAAACAGATTGCAACCTTGTTGTCTCCAGGAAAATTATAGATGCCCATGCCCTTGTGTGCAGCAGCTAAAGCATCCGAACTGTAGTAGCCCACCCAACGCTGGTTGGCAGCTATTCTCTTTGCCGCTTTGTGTACAACCGCACTTTGCTGTGCGAAGTACGGACTTTGTTCTACTACACCAACTCTTTGGTGCTGCACATCCACTTGTGCACTGGCTGCAAATGACATAGCCAAGGCAGCGATTGAAAGTAAGAATTTCTTCATAGATCTGTATTTTTAATTATTATTCGCGCCAAAGGTAATGCAAAACGAAGAGAATACAAAACAAGAAACAGTTTTTTATTATTAAAACGCCATATTTTTAATCAATCTGTTACACAAACTATTATTTTATCTCCACCACTTCAAGCCTATCGCCATCCACACGGAAGCGCACGTCGCGGTTGGCGAACTCCATGCCGTACACCTTCGTGGGGTTGTCGTGATACTGCGGACGGGGGTCGAGCGCGAGCACTTTCTTGAGCGACGCAAGCTCTTCGGCTGTGAACTCTTTAGCTAAATGGTCGGGAAAGACGACGTGCAGACGGCGCGCGGCTGTGGCATCGACAAAGCCGCTGCGAGCATCAGGATGCGAGTCGGCATAAGTGACGTAAGGCTTTATGTCATAGATAGGTGTGCCGTTCATGAGATCTGCACCAAGAACATGGATGAGCGGTCCGTTGGCTGCATCGTAGTCAATGCGGTCGATGCGCACGGAAGAGAGTCCTAAGCGGTTGGGGCGGAAAGGCGAACGAGTAGCAAAGACACCCACCTTAGTGTTGCCGCCAAGACGTGGCGGACGCACAACGGGGCTTGTCGCCTCATGCCGATTAGCAGAGAACTCCCACACGAGCCACAGATAGTCGAAGTCTTCCATGCCGCGCAGAGCGTCGGCGTTGCGATACTTCGGCACGAACTCTATCGTTCCGCGCAGCGTGTCGGCAAGTCCGCTCTGCTTCGGTATACCAAACTTAGTGGCAAAGGGCGAACGGAAAAAAGCTACCGGTTCTATTTCCATCGTTTCAAGTTTTTATAAAATAGCATGTGAGGAAAGGGCTATGCATATTGTGGACTGCGATATCATTACACCTTGTGGCTGCGTGATACTTTGTGGCTGCGTGATACCTTGAGGCGGCGTGGGTATGGCAGGATGCCATACCCTCCTACACAAATGTCAACACATCAACATCTCACCATATCAACATCTCACAATGCCACCATCTCAATTCACCGTAATGTGGAAGCAGCCCTGCTTAACCTCGTACTTAACGAGACAACGCTTCTGCTCGCGCATATCGCGGAGCACCTCAGAGAGCACCCACTTCAGCGTGTCGTTGCGCACCTGTCGGCGGCGCGGTCCGTCTGGATCCTCAACGGTGTGATAGCGATTGTAGCAGATGTCGAACGTGGTGCCGTAGAGGTGGCACGAGTTCTCAGTGGCGTTAGAGTTGCGGCGACGTAGCTTCTCCACGTCAGCCTTGCTGCGCAGCACCGATGTCACAATAACCTTGTGTAGCGGTATCTGCTTAGTCTGCAAACTGTCGAAGAAACTCTTGCCAATGTCCTGCAACAATATCGCGGCACGCGGCACGAGATAAGGTATGCTACTACGCATACGGTCGTCAATGTGATAGAACGGATTGCTGCCCACATACACTAACTCCGACTTACGCCGCTCGGCATCAGCACGGTCGATGACTGCCTTCACACCATGACGAGTAGCAGCAGCAAGCTGTACATCATTCTGATCGGGAAAGGTATTGCCAAAATGAGGCACACTATATATGCGGTTCTTCACTGGAGTGCCGTCGGCAGCGAAGAAGCGCGAGGGACGACCCAACGGCTTGGGAGATAACGTCGGCACACTCGCCACATCTTTCTTTGAGATTGCGGTTGTCGACGAAGCCAAGACTGCTTTTGCGCTATCAGCTACTGCCATGCTATCAGCAACGACAGAACTATCTGCTACTGCGACATTGCCTGCTGGCGAAGATGCCACTTCGGGGTAGGCGCAGCGCAACATGGCAAGCAAAACAACCGTCACGCCAAAACCCTGTAAGTATCTTTTAGAAGAAATTTTCATCATAATGACTGCAAATTTAGACAAAATCGAGGAAAATACAAAACATGTGCTCTTGTTTTTATTGTTGATTATTTTGTATTATCTCCTATTTTCATTAACTTTGCATCCAAAATCGTACACTGAATATTTTGATAGAAAGACATATCATATTAGAGGATATCGACCCCGTAGTGTTCTACGGTGTTGGCAATGGGCATCTGCAGATTATAAAATCGCTCTATCCCAAGCTGCGCATAGTGGCACGCGACAACGTGATACGCGTGCTCGGTGACGAGGAGGAGATGGCAGCCTTCGAAGAAAACGTGGAGAAAATACGCCGTCATGTGCTGAAGTTCAACAACATCAACGATGAGGACATTCTCGACATCGTCAAGGGCAAGCAGACAAAAGCCGACAGCGTGAAGGGCGTTATCGTCTACAACATATCGGGCAAACCGATTAAGTGCAAAAGCGAGAACCAGCAACAGCTCGTGGATGCTTACGAGAAGAACGACATGATATTCGCTACAGGTCCAGCCGGAACTGGTAAGACCTACCTAAGCATAGCCCTCGCGGTACGCGCACTGAAGGAGAAAACTATACGCAAGATTATACTCTCGCGTCCGGCTGTAGAAGCTGGCGAGAAACTCGGCTTTCTACCTGGCGACATGAAGGACAAAATCGACCCGTATCTGCAACCGCTATACGATGCATTGGAAGACATGCTCCCTGCTGTGAAGCTGCAGGATATGATGGAGAAAAACATCATACAAATAGCTCCGCTCGCCTTCATGCGAGGCCGCACACTTAGCGATGCCGTAGTGATTCTCGACGAGGCGCAGAACACTACACCAGCACAGATAAGAATGTTTCTCACCCGTATGGGATGGAACACAAAGATGATTATCACTGGCGATATGACGCAGATAGACCTGCCACGCGGACAGAAGAGCGGACTCACCGAAGCACTCGACATACTGAAGGACGTGGAAGGCATCGGCTTCGTAAAACTCGGACAGAAAGACATCGTAAGACATAAGCTTGTGACACGCATCGTGAATGCATACGACGCTCACGACAAAACTCAAAATGAGGCTCACGACAAAACTCAAAATTTAAAATAGTTATGAAAGCACTTACAAAGACCGATTTTCATTTCGAAGGTCAGAAAAACGTGTATCACGGAAAAGTTCGCGACGTGTATGACATCAACGACGACGTGATTGTAATGGTAGCAACCGACAGAATCTCTGCGTTTGACGTAATCCTACCAAAGGGTATTCCGTTCAAAGGACAGGTTCTGAACCAGATTGCAGCCAAGTTTCTTGATGCTACAACAGACATCTGCCCCAACTGGAAACTCGCTACACCAGACCCAATGGTTACTGTTGGTTTGAAATGCGAGGGTTTCCGAGTTGAAATGATTATCCGCTCTATCCTTACAGGCTCAGCTTGGCGCGCATACAAAGAGGGATGCCGCGAGCTTTGCGGCGTTAAGCTGCCAGAGGGTATGAAGGAAAACCAGCGATTCCCGGAGCCTATCATCACTCCGACAACAAAAGCTGATGAGGGTCACGACCTCAATATATCTAAAGAGGAAATCATCGCTCAGGGCATCGTAAGTGCTGAGGACTACGCTGTGATGGAGGACTACACACGTCGTATCTTCCAGCGCGGACAGGAGATGGCTGCACAGCGCGGTCTTATCCTCGTTGACACTAAGTACGAGTTCGGCAAGCGCGATGGTAAGGTATATCTCATTGACGAGATTCACACTCCCGACTCTTCACGCTACTTCTATGCTGACGGCTACGAGGAGAAGTTTGAGAAGGGCTTACCGCAGAAGCAGCTCTCGAAGGAGTTTGTACGCCAGTGGCTCATCGAGCATGACTTTATGAACGAACCCGGACAGACAATGCCCGAAATCACAGACGAATATGCAGAGAGCGTAAGCGAACGTTATATCGAACTCTACGAGCACATCACTGGCGAGAAGTTCGACAAGACCGTTGAAGAGGGTGACATCGCAGCGCGCATCGAAAAGAACGTAGCCGACTACCTCGCTACACGTAAGTAGCAATACATAATGGGTGCAGAATATTGGATGTTGGAGACTTGGTTCACCGACATCTGATATTCTACACCCTACATTATTATATATACATACATATTATCATATACACCAAGACATCGCTTCGCAAAATGTAGCGATAGGTGAAATATAACGAACAACAACAATGGTTTACGGACAGGAAAAGATAAAGCCCTACAACGACAAAGAAGAAAAGGGGGCGCAGGTGGAACTGATGTTCGACAACATCGCACACTCGTATGACAAGCTCAACCACCGCCTGTCGTGGAACATTGACAAGTTGTGGCGCAAGAAAGCTCTCAATCGACTGAAAGCTTACAAACCACAAAGCATTCTTGACATAGCTACGGGCACGGGCGACTTCGCCATACAGGCGGCACAGATACTGAAGCCGACGAAGGTGACGGGCACAGATATCAGCGAGGGAATGATGAACGTGGGTAGGCAGAAGGTGAATACACTAAAGCTCGACAACGTGATATCGTTCGCCAAGGAAGACTGCATGGCACTCTCGTTCGAAGGCAACACGTTCGACGCTGTGACTGCGGCTTTCGGCATACGCAACTTCCAGAACCTCGATCAAGGACTGCGCGAGATGTGCCGAGTGCTGAAGCCAGGCGGACACCTCTGCATCGTGGAGCTGACATCACCCGTTAGCTTTCCAATGAAGCAGTTATTCAAGATCTACTCGCATACAGTGCTACCAGTATACGGACGACTCATCTCTGGCGACAGTATGGCTTACTCTTACCTCACGGCTACCATCGAGGCGTTCCCACAAGGCGAGCGAATGGTGGATATACTGAAAGCGGCAGGCTTCGCCGAAGCTTCGTTCAAGCGAATGACACTCGGCATCTGCACGCTCTATCTCGCAACAAAGTAAAGTGTCAACACCCCATTACCCCGTCAACACCTCACCATCTCAACCCCATCAACACCTCACTCCATCAACATCTCAACATTCATACTATGGACAAGTACGGTTTAATCGGTTTCCCACTGGGACATTCCTTCTCCATCAGTTACTTCAACGAGAAGTTTACCAACGAGGGTATCAACGCTCGTTACATCAACTATGAGATTCCGCAGATAGAGGACTTGAAAGAGATACTCGCATCAAACCCAGAACTGTGCGGACTCAACGTCACTATCCCCTACAAGCAGCAGGTAATACCCTACCTCGACGACCTTAGCCCCGAAGCACGCGCTATCGGTGCGGTCAACGTCATACGTGTGACACACAAGAATAAAAACGTTATACTGAAGGGATTTAACAGTGACGTAATCGGCTTCACACGTAGCATCGAGACAATGCTCGAACCTTACCATAAGAAGGCACTCATACTCGGCACTGGCGGTGCTTCGCTCGCCATCAACTATGGTCTCAAATCGCTCGGACTTGAGACACTATTTGTGAGTCGTACGAAGAAGCCTGGCTGCATAACATACGAGGAAGTGACACCAGAACTGATTAAGGAGTACAACGTCATCGTCAACTGCACACCACTTGGCATGTACCCGAAGGCAGACACCTGTCCCAACTTGCCTTACGAGGCAATGGATTGCCACACCATACTTTACGACCTCATCTACAATCCGGACGAAACGCTTTTTATGAAGAAAGGCGCACGCTACGGGGCCAATACCAAGAACGGACTGGAGATGCTGTTGCTGCAGGCATTCGCAAGCTGGGACTTCTGGCATTGCAATGAATAGCCTTAAAAATAGGGTTGTCATAAGCAATAAATCACCGTAGACAATAAATTAAAACTCAGAAATAAAAATTCAAAACTCACAATATGGACACATCTAACAGATACATGATGCGCGGCGTAAGCGCAGCTAAAGAAGACGTACAAAACGCCATCAAGAACATCGACAAGGGTCTCTATCCGCAGGCATTCTGCAAAATTATCCCCGACATCCTCGGTGGCGACCCCGAATACTGCAACATCATGCACGCCGACGGTGCTGGCACAAAGTCGTCGCTCGCCTACATGTACTGGAAAGAGACTGGCGACCTCAGCGTATGGAAGGGCGTGGCTCAGGACGCTATCGTTATGAACACCGACGACCTGCTCTGCGTGGGCGCAGTGGACAACATTCTCGTTTCGAGCACTATCGGACGCAACAAGATGGTTATCCCGGGTGAGGTTATCTCGGCTGTAATAAACGGCACCGACGAACTCCTCGAGGACTTGCGCAAAATGGGTGTAGGCGTTTACGCTACAGGCGGTGAGACAGCCGACGTTGGCGACCTTGTGCGCACTATCATCGTTGACTCTACCGTTACTTGCCGCATGAAACGCAGCGATGTCATTGACAACGCAAACATCCGCCCTGGCGACGTAATCGTAGGTTTGGCTTCATTTGGTCAGGCTACATACGAAAAGCAATACAACGGCGGTATGGGTTCTAACGGACTCACCAGCGCTCGCCACGACGTGTTCTCGAAGTATCTCGCCGAGAAGTATCCGGAAAGCTACGACCACGCTGTACCAGAGGAACTCGTATATAGCGGCGGCTGCTGTCTTGACGACAAAGTAGAGGGTGCACCGGTCACAGCCGGACAGCTCGTTCTCTCGCCGACACGTACATACGCTCCTGTCATCAAGCGCCTGCTTGACGAGCTGCGTCCAGAAATACATGGCATGGTTCACTGCACTGGCGGTGCACAAACCAAGGTACTGCACTTCGTTGGCGATAACTGCCGCGTAATCAAGGACAACATGTTCCCTATTCCACCACTGTTCCGTCTCATTCAGGAGCAGAGCCACACCGACTGGAAGGAGATGTACAAGGTGTTCAACATGGGTCACCGCATGGAGATTTACGTACGTCCAGAAGTTGCTGAGCAGGTTATTGCAATAAGCAAGAGCTTCAACATCGACGCACAGATCGTAGGACGCATCGAAGAGGGCGAACGCTCGCTCCTCATCAAGTCTGAATACGGAGAGTTCGAATATTAGTAAGAAGTTGTTATGGTGAAATGGTGAGATGTTGTTATGGTGAGATGTTGAGGTGTTGACAGATGTTAGCATATCTCACCATAACAACACCACAACACCTCACCATAACAACATAACACCATCTCAACATTAAATTTGACAAATGGCAGAAAACAACAATATATTAGAAAAACTCGACGGACTGGAGGCACGTTATGAGGAAGTATCAACCCTCATTACCGACCCTTCTGTAATCGCCGATCAGCAGCGTTACGTGAAACTGACAAAGGAGTATAAAGACCTTGAGGACATTATGAAACTCCGTCAGCAGTATATCAATTGTCTTAACGGCATTGCCGAGGCTAAGGATATCATCATGAACGAGCAGGATGCGGAGATGAAGGAGATGGCACGTGAGGAGCTCGCCACAAACGAAGAACTCCAGCCAAAACTCGAGGAAGAAATAAAGATAGCTCTTGTACCGAAAGATCCAGAGGACGCAAAGAACGTACAGATGGAGATTCGTGCCGGTACGGGTGGCGACGAGGCTTGTCTCTTTGCTGGCGAAATATTCATGATGTACAAGAAGTACTGCGAGTCGAAGGGCTGGACAGTGGCTGTCACAAGCGAGAGCGAAGGCGCTGTAGGCGGCTTCAAGGAAATCTGCTTCGCAGTAAGTGGCGACAACGTGTACGGCACACTGAAGTATGAGTCGGGCGTTCACCGCGTACAGCGTGTGCCAGTTACCGAGTCGAACGGACGTATGCAGACCTCTGCAGCAACCGTAGCCGTACTTCCTGAGGCAGACCCATTCGAGGTAAATATCAACGAGGGCGAAATCAAGTGGGACACCTTCCGCTCTTCAGGCGCAGGTGGACAGAACGTGAACAAGGTAGAATCTGGTGTACGTGCCCGCTACATGTGGAAGAACCCTAACACTGGCGAGGTTGAGGAAATTCTCATCGAGTGTACCGAGACCCGCGACCAACCTAAGAACAAGGAGAGAGCACTTGCACGTCTGCGTACATACATCTATGACAAGGAGCATCAGAAATACGTTGACGACATTGCCAACCGCCGTAAGACTCTCGTCTCTACCGGCGACCGCTCTGCAAAGATACGTACATACAACTTCCCACAGGGTCGTGTCACCGACCATCGCATCGGCATGACCGTGTACGACCTCCCTGGCTTCATGGGCGGAAACATCCAGCAGATGATTGACGCACTCACCGTGGCAGAGAATGCGGAGAAGATGAAAGAGAATGAATTGTAAGAATCAATTTATAAAAAACAATTACTATGAACAGATCAGAATTAGTAAACCAGATAAAGACAAAGCGCTCATTCCTCTGCGTAGGTCTTGACACCGACTTGAAGAAGGTGCCGCAGCACATCCTCAACGACGAGGATCCAATCTTCGCTTTCAACAAGGCCATCATCGACGCAACCGCCGACTACTGCGTGTCGTACAAGCCTAACCTCGCATTCTACGAGGCGTTCGGCGTGAAGGGACTCATCTCTTTTGAGAAGACCATCAAGTACTTGAAGGAAAACTATCCCAACCACTTCATCGTGGCTGACGCAAAGCGTGGCGATATCGGCAACACAAGTGCTATGTATGCTCGCACATTCTTCGACGAGTACGATGTCGACTCGCTCACCGTGGCTCCGTACATGGGCGAAGACAGCGTAACACCATTTCTCGGCTACAAGGACAAGTGGGTTATCCTGCTCGCTCTGACCAGCAACAAGGGTAGCCACGACTTCCAGCTCACAGAAGACAAGGACGGTGAGCGTCTGTTTGAGAAGGTACTACGCACATCTCAGCAGTGGGGTGACAAGGAGAACATGATGTATGTTGTAGGTGCTACTCAAGGCCGTATGTTCGAGGATATCCGCAAGATTGTCCCCGACCACTTCCTGCTCGTTCCTGGTGTTGGTGCTCAGGGTGGTTCACTTGAGGAAGTATGCAAGTATGGTATGAACGCTGACTGCGGACTACTCGTCAACAGTTCACGTGGCATCATCTACGCTTCTAACGGCGAAGACTTCGCCACCGTCGCAGCAGAGAAGGCAAAGGAACTGCAGATACAGATGGATGCAGAACTGAAAAAACACGGCATTTAAAGCCTTGCACATGGTTTTTTCGCCAAAACTGATGTATTTTCAGACAAAATTGATAAATAAGTATTGTTAAAAAGCATAATGTAAATTTATTTTCTTACATTTGCAACATCTATAGAAAACTATCATCTATATATTTGCAAGAATAACATAGAAAAGACAGAAATGGAATTTACAGCAGAACAGATAGCGAGCGTTATTGGCGGTCGTATAGAAGGCAATAAAGAAGCAAAAATCAACACCTTCGCAAAGATTGAAGAAGGTGTTGAGGGTGCTATTTCTTTCCTCTCTAATCCGAAATACACACATTATATCTACGACACGAAGTCGTCTGTAGTGATTGTCAACAACGATGTGGAGCTTGAACATCCCGTTCAGGCTACACTGATACGCGTTGACAACGCATACGAGTGTATTGCCAAACTGCTCCAAATCTACGAAGCAAGCAAGCCTAAAAAGACAGGCATAGCTCCACAAGCATACGTCTCACCGACTGCAAAGCTCGGCAAGGACTGCTATGTAGGGCCGTTCGCATGTATCGGCGACAACGCAGTTATCGGCGACAACTGCCAGATTTATCCTCACGCTGTCATCGGCGACAACGTAAAGATGGGCAGTGGCTGCCTCATCTATCCCAACACCACCATCTATCAGGGCTGTAAGCTCGGTAACAATGTGACACTTCACGCTGGTAGCGTAATCGGTTCAGACGGATTCGGCTTCGCTCCTAACGCCGAGGGTTACGACAAGATACCGCAAATAGGCATCGTAACAATCGAGGACAATGTAGAAATTGGTGCAAACACTTGCGTCGATCGCTCTACTATGGGCTCTACCTTCATCCGTAAGGGTGTGAAACTCGACAACCTTGTGCAGGTTGCTCACAACGTAGAGATTGGCGAAAACACCGTGATGTCTGCACAAGTAGGCATTGCGGGTAGCACAAAGGTCGGCTCATGGTGTATGTTCGGCGGTCAGGTAGGCTTGGCAGGACACATCACAATCGGCGACCGCACACTCCTCGGCGCACAGTCGGGCGTACCGGGCAGCTTGAAAGGCAACGAAGAACTCATCGGCACACCACCAATGCCACAGCGACAGTACTTCAAGTCGCAGGCAATATTCCGCCGTCTACCCGATATGTACAAAGACTTGAACGACTTGAAGAAGGAGATGGAGTTGCTCAAGAACAACGAAAAATAAACAACAAACAATATAATAATGTCAAAACAAAAGACACTCAAAGGCAGTTTCTCTTTGTGTGGCAAAGGTCTGCACACCGGATTGAGCCTCACCGTCACGTTCAATCCCGCACCCGAGAACACTGGCTATAAGATACAGCGCATCGATCTCGATGGTATGCCTATCATACAGGCTATCGCCGAGAACGTAATAGACACACAACGTGGCACAGTCTTAGGTAAAGGCGACATACGCATCTCTACAATCGAGCATGGTATGGCAGCCCTTTATGCTATGGGCATCGACAATTGTCTTATTCAGGTGAATGGTCCTGAGTTCCCTATCCTTGATGGTAGTGCAGCACTATATGTTGACAAAATCAACGAGGTGGGCATTGAAGAGCAGAACGCTCCTAAGGATTGGTACATCATTCGCCACAAGATTGAGGTGAAGGACGAAGAGACGGGTTCGTGCATCACCATCCTTCCCGACGAGGAGTTCTCGCTCACAGCTATGTGCTCGTTCAACTCAAAGTTTGTCAGCTCACAGTTTGCCACACTCGACTGCATTGATAAGTTCGCTACAGACATAGCTCCTGCGCGCACCTTCGTATTCGTACGCGACATTGAGCCGTTATTGAAGGCTAACCTCATTAAGGGTGGCGACCTCGACAACGCTATCGTTATCTACGAGATGCAGACCACACAGGAGCGTCTCGACTCCTTGGCAGACATGATTCACGTGGAGCGTCGCGACGCTACAGAGTTAGGTTACATACAGCACAAGCCACTCGTATGGGACAACGAGTGCACACGTCACAAGTTGCTCGATGTAATCGGCGACATGGCACTCATCGGCAAGCCTATCAAGGGACGCATCATCGCTACACGCCCTGGTCATACCATCAACAATAAGTTTGCACGTCTCATGCGTCGTGAAATTCGTAAGCACGAGATTCAGGCTCCTATTTACGACCCGAACGAGGCACCGCTGATGGACAACATCCGCATTCGCGAACTTCTTCCGCACCGCTATCCGATGCAGCTGGTAGACAAAGTGATTAGTCTCGGTGCTACAAGCATCGTAGGCGTGAAAAACATCACCGCCAACGAGCCGTTCTTCGTAGGCCACTTCCCACAGGAGCCAGTGATGCCAGGTGTGCTTCAGATTGAGGCAATGGCACAGTGTGGCGGTCTGTTGGTACTCAACACGCTCGAAGAGCCAGAGCGTTGGTCTACCTACTTTATGAAGATTGACGACGTGAAGTTCCGCCAGAAAGTAGTTCCGGGCGACACGCTCCTCTTCAAAGTTGACCTGTTGGCACCGCTACGTCATGGTATCTCATCGATGAAGGGATACGTATTCGTTGGCGACCACGTAGTGTCGGAGGCTACATTCACAGCACAGATTGTTAAGAACAAGTAATTAATAAGTTGACGAGTTGACATGGCAAAGAGTCAACTCGTCAACTTAAAACATATAATCAAGATGAATCAAATCAGTCCTTTAGCATACGTACATCCCGAAGCAAAGCTTGGCGATAACAATATCATCGGCCCGTTCTGCTACATCGATCGTGATGTAGAAATCGGCGATAATAACGTGATGCAGAATAGTGTTACAATACATGTAGGAGCACGCATCGGCAGCAACAACGAGTTCTTCCCCGGAGCGAGTATCTCTACAAAGCCACAAGACTTGAAGTTCCGTGGCGAGGAGACCACCTGTATCGTCGGTGACAACAACTCTATCCGCGAGAACGTAACAATCTCGCGTGGCACAGCATCAAAGGGCAAAACTGTTGTAGGCTCCAACAACTTGCTTATGGAGAATATGCACGTAGGACACGATTGCGTGCTCGGAAGCGGACTGATTATCGGCAACTCTACGAAGCTCGCTGGCGAAGTAGTAGTTGACGACAATGCGATCCTCTCTGGTAGCGTGCTCGTTCATCAGTTCTGCCACATCGGTGGCTACGTGATGGTGCAGGGCGGTTCGCGCTCACCGATGGACATTCCGCCGTACATCATCGCAGGTCGTGACCCTCTGAAGTACTGCGGTCTGAACCTCGTTGGTCTGCGTCGCCGCGGATTTAGCAACGAGCAGATTGACCTCATCCACAACACCTACCGCCTCCTCTACAACACCGGCACACTCAAGGAGGGCATCGAGGAAGTGCGCAAGACACTGCCTATGACAAAGGAAGTGGAGTACATACTCAACTTCGTAGAGAATTCACAGCGCGGAATTATACGATAAAACATAGGAGGGTATGGCATTCCTGCCATACCCACGCAACCTCAAACATTGGAGGGTATGCACCCCTTAATACATGAGGGTATGACAAAAAGGAATTTAACAAGAGTAACACAGAAGTTAATACACTGCATATCAAATGAATAGAAGTTAACTTCGGGCAAAGCCCCCTACTCCCGTTAAATTCCTTTTTTGCATTTCAATACATTCTAAAACAACGATAAAACATGGCGAAAACACTGATAGTAATACTCGGTCCTACCGGCGTAGGCAAGACAGAGTTATGCCTGCAAGTAGCCGAACACATCAACATACCAATCATTAACGCCGACTCCCGACAGATATTCGAAGAGATACCGATAGGCACCGCAGCCCCCACCCCCGAGCAGCGTGCCCGTGTGAAGCATCACTTCGTTGGCACACACCATATCGGTGACTACTACAGTGCATCGATGTACGAGAGCGACGTGATGCAACTGCTCACCTCCGACCTCTTCAAACGCTACGACACGGCACTCCTCACCGGTGGTTCGATGATGTATATCGACGCCGTATGCAACGGCATCGACGACATACCCACCGTCGACGACGAGACGCGCGATTGGATGAAACAACGCTTAGCAGACGAGGGACTGGAGCGATTAGTAGCCGAACTGAAGCTGCTCGACCCAGAGCATTGGGCCATCGTCGACCGCAACAACCCACGCCGCGTTGTCCATGCCATTGAGATATGCCACTGCACTGGTCAGACCTACACATCGTTCCGAAAGAGCGAGCGCAAGGAACGCCCGTTCAACATCATGAAGATTGGTCTGACACGCCCACGTGACGTGCTTTACGAGCGCATCAATGCCCGCGTTCTCAACATGATTGACAGCGGACTTGAGCAGGAAGCACTCGCCGTATACCCACAGCGCACAGAGAACGCCCTTAACACCGTGGGCTACAAAGAAATGTTTGAATACCTCGACGGACTGACCACGCTCGACGAGTGTATCTTCAAGATACAAAGCAACAGCCGGCGCTACTGTCGTAAGCAACAGACGTGGTTCAAACGCGATGCCTCCATACATTGGTTCTGCCCCGACAACATTAAAGAAATCATAAATTTCATAGATACAACCCTTGTAGGTTAAGCAAAATATGTACTTTTGCATAACAAAATAATAATCAATAACACACAGCATGTCGCAGACATGCGCAACTTGAAACAACCACAACAAAGATGAAAAAAGTAAAGCCCATTCTCATCTGGTGTCAGAAGAAGGTGCGCGCCTTCTTCACATGGTATCGAAACCTCTACAGAGGTCGCAAATGGTACACCAAGACACTCATAGGCATTGCATCATGCATCGTTGCCTTCTTTCTCTACCTTGGAGCCGTAGACATCAACTTCCTTTGGCTCTTCGGTAAGTCGCCAGGCTTCAGTGCTATTAAGGAAGCTGTAACCAGTGAGGCTTCCGAAATATACAGCGACGACGGTGTGCTCATCGGCAAATACTTCAACGAAAACCGCACACCAGTAGAGTACGAAGACGTGAACCCTGCTTTCTGGAAGGCACTCATCGACACCGAGGACGAGCGTTTCTACAAGCACCACGGTATCGACTACACCGGACTTGTAGGTGCCGTAAAGGACGCTGTGCTACATCACGACGCACGTGGTGCATCTACCATCACGCAGCAGCTCGCCAAGAACATGTTCCGTATGCGTACCAACTACTCCACCGGACTGCTCGGCAAGCTGCCCGGTGTGCGTATGCTCATCGTGAAGTCGAAGGAGTGGATTATAGCCACAAAACTCGAGATGACGCATAGCAAGAAGGAGATACTCACCATGTACGCCAACACCGTCGACTTCGGCAGCAACGCCTTCGGCATAAAGACCGCAGCCAAGACCTACTTCAACTGCTCACCGAAAGAGCTCACCGCCGAACAGGCAGCAGTACTCGTCGGAATGCTCAAGGCTACCACCTACTACAACCCCATCGCCAACCCGAAGAACTCGCTGCGCCGACGCAACATCGTGCTCAGCAACATGGTACGCCATGGCGATTTGACACGTGCCGAGTACGACTCGATTTCGCAAATAGATATCGAACTCAAATATAGCGTTGAGAGCAACTACGACGGCACAGCACTCTACTTCCGCGAGGCGGTTGCCGATGAGCTACGCAAATGGTGCAACGACAACGACTACGACCTCTACACGTCTGGTTTGAAGATATACACCACCATCGACTCGCGTATGCAGAAATACGCCGAAGAGGCTGCCATAAAGCAGATGAAGCAGGTGCAGCGCAACTTCAATAACCACTGGGGCAATCAAGAACCATGGCAGGACGAACGCCACAACGTCATCCCGGGCTTCATCGAGGGCATTGCCAAACGACAGCCAGTATACAAGTATCTGCTTGCACGCTTCCCGAACAACCCCGACTCTATAGAGTACTACCTCAACCGACCGCACAAAGTGAAGCTCTTCGACTACGAGCATGGCACTATAGAGCGCGAGATGTCCACAATGGACTCCATACGCTACATGGTTCACTTCATGCACTGCTCGTTCGTAGCAATGGAACCACAGACAGGTGCCGTGAAAGCATGGGTGGGCGACATCGACTTCAAGTCGTGGAAGTACGACAAGGTCACTGCCATGCGCCAGCCTGGCTCTACCTTCAAGCTCTTCGTCTACACCGAAGCTATGAACCAGGGACTCACGCCGTGCGACAAGCGCCGCGACGAGTACTTCTCGATGAAAGTGTTCGACAAAGCGCAGAACAAAGAGGTAACATGGGCACCGACCAACGCCAACGGCTACTTCACCGGCGACTCTATACCTCTTAAGGCTGCCTTCGCACGAAGCATCAACTCTGTAGCCGTGCGCCTCGGACAAGAGATGGGCATCACGCGCATCGCCGAAACTGCACATAAGATGGGCATCGAGAGTCCGCTCGACGAGACCCCAGCCCTCGCACTCGGCTCAAGCGATATCAACCTCCTCGAACTCGCTAACGCCTATAGCACCGTCGCCAACGACGGCAAGTACGTGAAACGCGTACTCGTGACACGCATCGTCGACCGCAACGGCAAAGAGGTGTACAAGGCTCCGCTCAACGAAGAGCAAGTAATCCCGTACAAGAGCGCGTTCCTCATGCAGCAAATGCTCATGGGCGGCACACGCGAGCCAGGCGGCACATCAATGAGCCTCAACGGATACGTAGGCAACTTCCGCGACACCGACTGGGGTGGCAAGACCGGTACGTCAAACAACCACTCCGACGCATGGTTTATGGGTGTCAGCCCGAAACTCGTCGTAGGCGCATGGGTGGGTGGCGAATACCGCTGCATCCACTTCCGCACCGGCGCACTCGGACAGGGCTCACGCACCGCACTCCCCATCTGCGGCTACTTCCTGCAGTCGGTGCTGGGCGACCCGGCATTCGCAAAGTATCGCACCAAGTTCGGCAAACCGAAGGACGACGACATCACCTCCGCAATGTACAACTGCCAGAGCTACTACATGCGCGAGAAGAACGACTCTACCAATACCGACAGCATACACGTCGAAGAAGAAATCGTGCTCGACGAGAATGGCGCACCAATAGAACGCCACTCCGCTACCGAACCAACAAAGGAAGGCTCGCCCGAGCAGCAACCTAATGCGCACAAGCATCCCAAGGAAGAAATCGTGAACTTCGACGACCTGTAACCCCCTACTCTGAGCATCTGTATTGATATACAATGTATCTATACTTATATATAATAAATGTGGGCATGGCGAAAGCCATGCCCACATTGCTTTTTATCGTCAACGCTTCGGCTACCAGACAGCAAACAATGATTTAAAACCAAACAAGTTTTATTGCTCCTATACCACTAATCTGAAATTGTAAATTCAAAGTATAGATAGTCTGTGCATACAATTATTTTACCAAATGCATTTTGGGTTGTATGTGAATGAGTTTCCAATGTCAACTTATTGAAACCTCTATGGCAAGGATAGTCTCTTCCTCCCCAATTTACTTTGTATGCACCCGTTGATTTATTCTTATATGCTCTAAGGTTCGATGTTGGCACTTTTCTTGAAGGAGTAGTTGTTCTATCTGTTGGGCAGTAATAATATGGTGCATACCCTGATGCTGTTACTGATACCCAACCATCATCTTCTGTAGTACTACCGCCACCACTATAGGTTGGCTCTTGCCTCAGAGTGTATTGCAACAATGACCCGTCATTCTTGCTAAATGTGTATGTGAACGTTTTGACATAACCAGATGTATTAGCGTTAGCCGTAACATTTAGTTTCCAATCTTTACCCCCAGAGTATTTATTTGTATAGAGCATTGTCCAATTAACACTCTGCTCTGATGGATATCTTACATTAATATTATTATTATCTTTATTATATACCAAAAAAGCTACAGTTCCCCCATTGGCTGGAATTTCTGAAGGTGGTACAATTTCAAATGTCATTCCCTTAGATTCTTGATATATCTTCACATCTATGCTCGACACTCCATTCCCTTTGCTATCGATAGCGGTTAATCGAATTATCGCACTGCGTGATTCTGACATATCATTCCTATTGAGTTCAAATGTAAGTGAGGCTTTGTTTCCATATTGATTTACCGCATAATTCAACATCATGTTGCTATAATCAACGACATCACTTATCTTGATTTGCATTTCCTCAAAATAGTCTTTATGCCATAAGAATCTACTCGTTATATCAATTGAATGTCCAGCAGTTTCACTTCCATACCGATATACATCACCATTATATGTATCATCATTGCCGGCATCCAATGTTAGTATTCCTATGGGATTCTCCTGTCTATTAAGTAAAAATCTATCGTTATTGTCGGAATCAATGCCAACAAGCATCTTGCCATTTATTTCAACGTTTGTGAGCACATCTGTTTTTCCATCATACATCATTTTGATCGTTTTGTCCTTTTCAGAATACTCATACCGAAATGTCCACAAATCTTGCTCTACATCTTCGGTGTGCTCACAACCAATACCTGTTCCATCACTTTTGAAGACATAGACGTCATCATCGTCAACTGTCTTCCATGTTCCTACGATACCACTATTATTTTCACCATTGCCACTTTCTTCATCATCATTATCACTACATGATGCAAGCGGAATTAATCCTATAATAAATGAGAATAGGACTAATAAATTTAAATACTTCTTTTTCATAAGTTTTGTGTTTTTAGTTAATACTCATAATTACGCAACGTTATTATATGAATTATAATAATGCAAAGATAGTGTTTACATTTTGTTCGTGCAATACAAGTATTTAACGATAGTGCCTAAACATACTTATAGGTGGAATAAGTGGTTGAAATTTGCACCTAAGTGGTTAGTATTACCCCAGTTCGGGATAACCGAGTGTCTTTGACCATATTATTAGTTTTACCGGACAGCAATAATTAAAAAGAATTAGTCAACAACGTGAGTTTGACTAATTCTCATTCCAAACCTCACGCCTTAATATACACGGGCGCATTCCGTGCGCCCTCTCTCCTTATCACGCCCTGCTCCACAAAACGCTTCAGCCACTTGCGTGCAGCCGTTTCGCGTAGCCTAAACTGGCGTTGCATCGTGCGACAGGTGATGAAATGGTTCGCGGCGAGGTAATCCATCAGAAGCGAGAGTAGCTGCTTCTCCTCGTACACCACCGACTTCGACGTGAGGCGCGCACGACGAAAACGCACCTTGCTGCCCACTTCCTGCAAGAGCGAAGCCTCTGGTCGGAAGTTGATGTTGTGCAGACGTAGGTCCTTACCACTCACCTTCTCCACCGCCTTGCCGTCGGCATCGAGCTTCACGGAGAGAGAGAAATAGCCCACATTAGGAATGTAGAAGCGGTGTCCTTGCGAGAGTTCGCGCACCATCTGTTCGCGCAACTCCGACAGTGTTGCTTCTATATCGCCTTTCTTCAGCGTACTGTTGTCCTGTATCAGATGCTCCAACTGCTGCGCCGACATCGGTGAGCCTTCAACAATACGTGCGAAGTGGCGTGCTGTTCCGCTGCCTTGCGAATTGCTGATTGTGTGAATTTCGTAATTGATACTCATGGTTTTCTTTTTGTTAAGGTTAATATTATCTGTCTATTGTGCTTGCAAAATTACAATTCTGCGCAAGCGAATGCAAGTAAAAGAGCAAGTTTTTTCATCCGCGCCGGTCGATGCGGACATCTGCGTCGGTCGATACGGACATCTGCGCCGGTCGATGCGGACGTCTGCGCCGGTCGATGCGGACATCTGCGTCGGTCGATACGGACGTCTGCGTCGGTCGATGCGTATCACGATAGTGATACAAAAAATCCCTCAACAAGGAACGTTTACAACTTGAAACATCACTTGTTGGGGGATTAATCTATAGTTTATTCTCTTTTAATGGAAAACTCTCATCGAGCTACATTTGCGTTATAGCGATTTGATAATTGCGTCCATCTCCACAAACTCCTTACCCATATTGAGGTTGAGGTAGATAGTGTAGAGCGGCATTGCCCACAGATCCTTGCGTGTTGGGGCAAGCTTGCGGTATGTCTGCATGTACTTCAACGAATTGCGATAGAATTCGAGCATTTTGGCGCGCTCGGCGCGTGTGTGTTTCGGCGCATTGTCTATCTTCACAGCCTGATTGAAGTAAGCCAAACCAGCGTTGAGATAAGCATCTGCAAGGCTGTCGTCGAGGGCGATGATAGCATCGCAGAGCTGTACGCACTTGTCGTAATGCTGCATGGTGAGCAGCACTGCGCTCTTGGCGAGCATTGCAACTTTGCTCTTTGCGTTGATGGCAAGCGAACGGTCGCAAAGCGTGAGTGCTTGTGTGGTGTCACCACGCTGGAAGCGATAGTCGAACAGGTGGGTGAAGAAGTACTCAGATACCGGATTTTTGTCGAAGCCCTTCTCAAGCGTAGACACATAACCGATGGTGTCGCCCTGGGCGCGATAGGTGTCGGCTACGTACTGTAGGGTGAGCTGCAGGCGTGCGGTGTCAGCCTCTGCCAAGTCTTTATAGCGCAGAGTGGCGACATGGTCATTGCCGCGATAGCCACTATAGAGGGCGTAGAATGCTGCTGAAGGCAGACGCTTGTCCTTTGTGGTGTAGTCGTAACTCTGAAATAGTGGTTGCTCTGCGCAGTCGATGTAAGCCGAAAAGAGCGTGAACGCACGTTGATAGTTCTGCTTATTGAGAAAGAAGGAGCCTCCGGTGTAGAGGTTCTTGCGATAGGCGTCGAGGTATTCGGCGTTCTTGCGACGATACTTCAGCTGCACGCGTCCGTTCTCGTTGGGCTGGGCATCAACAGAGTCGAGACCTTCGAGCACACCGAACATACGGTAGGCTGCCTCGAAGAGCTTTGCGGTGTCGGTCGACTGCTTGAGATACATCTGTTCGTTCACATCCTCATACTGCTTTTTTACCGCATCGAACAAGACAAGCCAAATCTTCTCGTTGCTCCTGTTGTCAGGATTGGCGAGCAGCGTGCGCATCGAAGCCTCAGCTTCAACCGCCTTTCCAGCCTTTATTGCCGCTTTGGCTTGTGCCATCTCCTTCTTTTGCGCTGTTGCGGAAGCGAATGTGGCGAACACAAGCAATGTGACTAAGAATAGTTTTCTGAACATTTTATCCCGATTACAATCCACGGCATGTCCCACCTTATAATATATAGACAGTGGGACATGCCGCATGAGTTAATTAGTTTGCGCCGTTAAGACGTTCCAAGTTGTAGTTGGTATTGTCGAGCATGTACGACCAGTTGGCACGCTGCTGACCTGGGTCGAGGTCGCGTGCCTTCTCGAAGCACTGCTTTGCTTGCTCGAAGAGGCTCTTCATCTGTGCAGCATCCTGCAGCTGAGCAGCCTTGTTGTTGTAGCAGAAGCCGAGGAAAGTGAGGGCGAGAGCGTCGTCCTTAGCAGCAACAGCCTTCTGCAGAGTAGCGATTGCCTCATCCCACTTGCTTGCGTTCATCTGTGCCTGACCCTTCACGAGGTTAGCCATGAAGTCGTTAGGATTAGCAGCGAGGCGCTCAGCGAGGATAGCGTCCTGCTTGTCCTGCATACCGAGTGCACCGTAGAGCGGAGCAAGCACTGAGAAGATGCTCTCGTTTTCCTTGTCCTTGAGGTAGAGAGCCTCTACGTTCTTCAGACAACGCAGCGAGTCTTCCTTAGTCTTCATCTCCTGCTGCATAAAGGCTACCTTTAAGCCGAGTGCTTCCTTGTAAGAAGCTGTATCGTTGAGGGCTACGTCGCAATACTGATTTGCCTTGTTCATGTCCTTCAGCTGATAAGCCAGACGAGCTGCGATGATGGCTACATTGCCCAGGTACTCGTCGCGTGTAGACTTATCCATGTCTGCGAAGAGAGGTGCTGTGTAGCTGTCTACGTATGCTGCGAAGTACTTGTAAGCTACGGTCTGGTCGTCGCCCTGGAGGCAGTCCTGACCTGCTATTACGAACTGGATGCGGTTAGACCAGATGCGGTTGGCGTTCTTCTTGCGGAACTTAGGAGCCACCTTGCCCTTAGCGTTAGGGAGCTGGTCGTACTTGTCGCACTCGATGGCATTGTTAAGACCGTTGAGGAGAGCGTCAAACATGCCCTGCTTGTCGTAGGTCTTATCGCTCTTCTGACCCATCTGCTCGAGAGTCTGAATCTCTACAGATGCAGCGTTCTCCTTGTTGAACTTGTCGAACGAGATGTCGACGAGCTTGTTGTAACCCTTAGCCTTGTCTTCGTTGCTGAGCGAAGAGAGACAAGCGTTGAGACCGCTCTGTGCCTCAGCGTAGTCCTTTGCCTTGAGAACAGTCTTGATGTCCTGTGCAAATGCAGATGTGGCAGTTACTGCCAGCAATGCTGCTACAAATAATTTCTTCATAATTTTGAGTTTTGAGTTTTGAGTTTTGAATTATATAAGCCGAACTAAGCCTCTCTAAGCCATTCTAAGCCGAACTAAGCTTTTCTTAGCTTCTCTAAACCTCTCTAAGCCTCTCTAAGCCGTAGGAGGATTGAGAGGTTGAGAGGTTTCGTCGTCCTTGTCGCCCTCTACATCTGCCTCCTTCTCCGAACTCATCACCTTGCATACGCTTGCGATTACGTCGTTCTTCTTTGAGAGGTTGATGAGGCGCACGCCCTGTGTGGCACGTCCCATGACACGACACTCTGATACGGCGAGACGTATAGCGATGCCGCTCTTGTTGATAATCATGAGGTCGTTGTCGTCGGTGACGTTCTTAATGGCTACAAGGCGACCGGTCTTCTCTGTGATAGAGAATGTCTTCACACCCTTACCGCCGCGGTTTGTCTTGCGGTAGTCTTCTACCTGCGAGCGCTTGCCGTAGCCGTTCTCAGACACAACCATTACGGTCTCTGTCTCGGCGTTGTTCACAACAATCATACCTACCACCTCGTCGTCGCCCTCGTCGAGCTTCATACCGCGCACACCAGTAGACACACGACCCATTGTGCGTATAGAGTCTTCGTCGAAACGCACGGCACGTCCGTTGCGGTTGGCGAGGATAATCTCGTTCTTGCCGTTGGTGAGGCGCACGTCTACCACCTCGTCGCCCTCAACGATATTGATGGCGTTGACACCGTTGGTGCGCGGACGCGAGTAAGCCTCAAGGCTTGTCTTCTTCACCGTACCATTCTTCGTGGCGAATACTACGTAGTGCGACTTCACGAACTCCTCGTCGTTCAGTCCACGCAGACGCAGCAGAGCATTGACAGAGTCGTCGGGATCGATGTTGAGCATGTTCTGAATGGCGCGACCCTTGAAGTTCTTGTCGCCCTCTGGTATCTCGTAGCACTTGAGCCAGTAGCAGCGGCCCTTGCGTGTGAAGAACAGCATGGTTTGGTGCATCGTAGCCGGGTAGATATACTCGGTGAAGTCCTGCTCGCGTGTGCGTGCTCCCTTCGAGCCTACTCCACCGCGCGACTGCTCGCGGAACTCGCTGAGCGGTGTGCGCTTGATGTAGCCCATGTGCGACACGGTGATAACAACCGGGTCGTTCGGATAGAAGTCCTCGGCGTTGAACTCGTGCTCGAAAGGCTTTATCTCTGTGCGACGCTCGTCGCCGTACTTCTCCTTCACCTCCTGCAGGTCGTCCTTCATCACCTTCTTGCAAAGCTCAGGGTCGCTGAGAATCTGCTCGAAGTAGGCTATCTGACGCTCCAGCTCCTCGAACTCGGCGTGCAACTGGTCGATGCGCAGGCCGGTGAGCTGAGAGAGACGCATGTCAACGATTGCCTTCGACTGCAGTTCGTCGAGTTCGAAACGCTTCTCAAGGTTGCGCTGAGCGTCAGACGGAGTCTCCGATGCGCGGATGATGCGCACCACCTCGTCGATGTTGTCGCAGGCGATGATCAAGCCTTTGAGGATATGGGCACGCTCCTGAGCCTTCTTGAGGTCGTACTTTGTGCGGCGTATTGTCACGTCGTGACGGTGCTCTACAAAGTACTTCACGCACTCCTTCAGTGTGAGCAGGCGTGGGCGTCCGTTGACAAGAGCGATACTGTTGACAGAGAACGACGACTGCATAGCTGTCATCTTGTAGAGCTTGTTGAGGATTACATTGGCATTAGCGTCGCGCTTCACGTCGACAACGATACGCATACCCTGACGACCCGACTCGTCGTTGACGTTAGAGATGCCCGTAATCTTGCCCTCCTTAACGAGGTCGGCAATGCCGGCAACGAGGTCGGCTTTGTTCACACCGTAAGGTATCTCGGTCACAACAATCTTGTCGTGAGTGTCGCCACTCTCTATCTCCGACTTTGCACGCATCACGATACGTCCGCGACCAGTTTCGTAAGCCTGGCGCACGCCCTGCAAGCCATAGATATATGCGCCTGTAGGGAAGTCGGGAGCCTGAATGTACTGCATCAGTCCGTCGGTGTCGATATCCGGATTGTCGATATATGCGCAGCAGCCGTCGATAACCTCGCAGAGGTTGTGTGTAGGCATGTTGGTAGCCATACCCACGGCAATACCGTTGCCGCCGTTCACAAGAAGGTTCGGTATCTTCGTAGGCATAACCGACGGCTCGGTAAGCGTGTCGTCGAAGTTGGGATCCATGTCTACGGTGTCCTTCTCCAGGTCGTCCATGATGTGCTCGCCCATCTTCGAGAGGCGACACTCGGTGTAACGCATGGCAGCTGGAGAGTCGCCGTCAACCGAACCGAAGTTACCCTGTCCGTCCACAAGCATGTAGCGCATATTCCAACTCTGTCCCATACGCACCAAAGCGCCATAGACAGACGAGTCGCCGTGTGGGTGGTACTTACCAAGCACCTCACCAACGACGCGCGCACACTTCTTATAAGGGTTGCTGCTTGTGTTGCCGATACCGAGCATACCGTAGAGGATGCGGCGGTGTACCGGCTTAAATCCATCGCGAACATCAGGGAGGGCACGAGCCACAATCACCGACATACTATAGTCGATGTACGACTTCTTCATCTCCTCCTCAATGTTGATTTTCTGGACTCTGTCCAGATCAATTGTTTGATTTTCGTCCATTGATTTTTATAATAATTATTTCTTACTTCATTTTAGAGAGCAGTTTTCAAACAGAAAATCGCCTCAAATGCCTTTTATTTTCGCTATACGCGATTTTAAGGCTGTCTTCAAGGGTGTAAAATTACAAAAAATATTTGGATTAACATTGCTTAGAGGGCTTAAAAAACGCGTTTTAAGAGATTTTATACCAACACTTCACCAGCTCGCCACCTCACCACTACAACATCAAACCTCACCATCTCACCACAACACCACCACAACATCTATGTTACAATTCCGTTAAAACCACATTTAAATGTTGTACGTTCGGATTATTAGGTATAACTTTGCACCCAAAACAAACAAAAGTAACACATGTTTCATCTTTCAGAATTTATTTTCTTAGGCGGCTTTATTGTGTTCATAGCCGCAATCCTCGTGCTCGACATGCTCGTTATCGACAAGAAAGCGCACGAGGTATCGATACGTGAGGCAGGCACATGGACTGCCGTTTGGATAACACTCGCACTCGCCTTCTCGGCTTTCCTTTGGTTCAAGGGCGACATGGTGCACGGCATAAGCAGCTTTGCCGACCTTAAAGCCGTGGCATCGGCGTATGCTCCGCACCTAAAGCTCGATCCGTCGGACTTCGAGGCGAGCCTGCAGCAGTATCGCCACTACATGACTATCAGCTACATATCGGGCTACCTCATCGAGAAAACGCTGTCTGTAGATAACCTCTTCGTAATGATGATGATATTCACGGCGTTCGGCGTAGGCAAGAACGAGTATCAGCATGTGCTCAACTGGGGCATACTGGGTGCAATCGTACTACGCTTCGTGTTCATCTTCCTCGGTGCGGCAATCATCAGTCGCTTCGACTGGGTGCTGCTGGTTTTCGGAGGCGTACTTATATATAGTGGTGTGAAGATGTTCCTCGACCGCAACAAGAAGGAGGAGATGGACGTTCAGAAGAATCCTATCGTGCGACTGCTCTCCAAAACCGGCCGCATACACACACAGTTTGAGGGCGACCGCTTCTTTGTGCGCAAGGCAGGCAGACTGCTCTTCACACCGCTCTTCGTGACGGTGCTCGTGATAGAATTCAGCGATTTGATATTCGCTTTCGATAGTATTCCGGCGGTATTCTCGGTGTCGCTCGACCCTTACGTGGTGTTCTTCTCTAACATATTCGCCATCCTCGGCTTGCGTGCGATGTTCTTCCTCTTAGCAGCTATTGCCGACCGTTTCCGCTATCTGAAAACGGGCGTGTGCGTGCTGCTACTCTTCATCGGTGCGAAAATGCTCATACATGAATGGGTGGAGATTGACGCTGTGACTTCGCTCTGCATCATCCTCGCAGTGCTCGTCGCAAGCATCGGTGCGTCGCTGCTGCCGCAGCGTAAGAAGGCATAGTATACATGCTTGCGAAAATATAAAACATGCTTGCGAAAATATAAAAAAAGCGGGAAACAGTGTCTCTATAAGCCGGGTTCTGTTTCTCGCACCGCATTACTGCGATGCGAGCCTTCTGTCATTTATCTACTACGCAGGTCGCCCTGCGTCTCCAGCATTCTACCCTCCACCGTCACTATGGTCGGACGGGACGCCCTCAAACGATGGTTTACATGAACTTGCAGCCCCCAGATGGTACAGCCCGATGATCGCCCACCGGCTGGTGGTCTCTTACACCACCTTCTCACCCTTACCACACACGAGGCGTGGCGGTTATTTTCTTCTACCGACACCTGCCGTCGCCGACAGCTTCTACTTTCGGAAGTGGGGTTCCCTGTGCTGCCCGGACTTTCCTCTCCTGCGCCTATGCGCAGCAGCGACAGAACCGAGACACTGTTTCCAACAAGATGCAAAGTTACGGAAAATTGCGCACATAGGGCAATTTTCCGTAATTTATTTGAATAAAAGTAGACGATAAAAGTGGTCTACTCCATTAGAAATTAACACCCAAACTGAGCGAGAGACTGCGATTGTGCGATGTGTCGAACTCGTCGTGACAGATATTGGCGAGACCGAGGTCGTAGGTGAGGTCGGCATAGAACAGGTCGTAGGTTACGCCGCAACCGAAGCGCAAACCGCCATCAAAATGCTTGAACATGTGCTTCGAGAAAGAATGAACAACCTCACGATCGGCAAAATTCTTCGACTTTCCGCCAATGCCCAACGCGAAATAGCCACCGGCAAGTGGCTGCACCGAGAAGTGCTCGTTTATCTGTATGCCGTATTTCACAACGATCGGGAGTTCTAAATAGCGCAGACTATAGGTTATCTTCTTGCCTTCATATAGATTCTTACCACCTTTTTCTACGTACATCAGTCCACCCTCAAGGAATACGGGGGCTTTCGGAGAGAGTTGCATACCGGTGAACACGCCAAAGTTTAGTCCGGTTTGTGTACTGCCTCCATCAAGTGCCTTGTCGTCAGAGTCGACAGTAGTGAACGACGGACCAAGGCGCAGACCCATGTAAACGCCCTCTCTACCGAAGCGGTCGTAACGATTGGCGTACATCGAGAAATCGCGTCCGCCACGATAGTTGTTGCCTTGATATCCCTGTGCCTCCATGGTAAGAACCGAGGTCAATAACACTATTGCTACAATTAAAAACTTCTTCATTTATAAAAACGTGTTTTGGTTAATGTTGCGAATTTACAACAATTTTGACTAATAACAAGAGTTTTATCCCTATTAATTGTTATGGATTTCCCTATTATGCCACAATTAAAGAATAAAAGAAAAACTTTTAGCATATTGTTCCACATTTCGGGGTTACGCCGTGTGCTTGATTTAAGTCATATTATGCGAGGTTTCTGTTTTACGACTGCACCGTTAGCTGATTATTTGCGTAACTTTGCAGTATAAAATAAATAAAGGATAACCCGTTATATTTTATTTTCAGGATGCAAAAGAAAGAATCTTTCAGCAGATGGTTGCCCCTTGTAGGGCTTACCTTTGCCGTGTTCGTGTTCAACACCTCAGAGTTTATGCCTATCGGTCTGCTCACCGACATTGCCACCGACCTTAACATCAGCGAGGCTCGCGCCGGACTGCTCATCTCGGTGTACGCCTGGGTGGTTGCGATAATGTCGCTGCCTCTGATGATAAAGGCATCGAAGATGGAGCTGAAGCGGTTGTTGCTGTCCATAATAGCGTTGTTCGTGGTGAGCCATGTAGGGTCGGCATTAGCCGAAGGCTATTACACGCTGATGCTCTCGCGCATCGGTGTGGCTTGCTCACACTCTATATTCTGGTCAATAGCCTCGCCGCTCGCTGTGCGCACCGTGCCCGACGGAAAGCGTGCCTTAGCACTGAGTGCTATTGCCACAGGTTCGTCGGTAGCCATGGTTGTCGGTCTGCCGCTGGGTCGCGTGATAGGTCTCTACGTAGGTTGGCGAATGGCGTTCATGAGCATCGCCATCATCTCTGCCCTCATATTCGTGTTCATACTCGTGGTGTTTCCCAAACTGCAGAGCCGCGGCAAGTTCGCCTTCAAGCAGCTGCCCGAGTTGCTACACAACCGCGTGCTGGTAGGCGTATTCATTATGTCGGTGCTCTTCGCCACAGCCCATTACACCTGCTACAGCTACATTGAGCCGTTCTTGGGCAAGGTGGCAGCCATGTCGCCCGAAACGGTGACGCTGGTACTCATCGTGTTCGGCGGTTCGGGTATGCTCGGCAGTATAGCCTTCTCAAAATACTATATGGCTAACCCACGCCGCTTCATACTGGCGGTGACGTTAGGCCCCGCCTTGTGCATGATGATGCTGCAGGCTGCGACTGCGGGCATGGCGTACACCCTCGCGGTCTGCATCTTGTGGGGAGCCATGGCTACGGCGTTCAACATAGCCTTTCAGGACAACACCATACGCTTTGCGCCGGAGAACGCCACGTCGATAGGCATGTCTATCTTTTCGGGCATATTCAACCTCGGCATAGGCAGTGGTGCCTACGTGGGCGGACTGGTGGTGAGCCGACTGTCGATAGAATACATAGGCTATGCTGGCGGAGCTATCGGTGTCATTGCAACGCTTTACTTGACGCTGCGCTACTTCCCCAACATGAGGCGCAGGGAGGCGGCGGAAATAAAACAAAAGTAAAAAAGGAGGGTTGGTTTTCTAATAGCCGTTAATATGTTAAATTGTAGTGTTAAAATGGGATAAAGATGCGTGTCAATTTGTCAGATTTACATTTTTTGCGTCTAAATTTGCAACCACGAAAACAGAAACGCTGTTGTTTTAACACAATATTGCACGCATAGAACGGCAATATGTCAGAATAAGCAGGCAGCGTTAAGTAGGTCGTAAACGATTAGAAAACAATAACAAAACAAGAAAATAAACAGAACTATGAAAAAGTATTCTAAGTATTTTGTTGTGGCAATGAGCACCCTTGCCTTTGCCTTTTCCACCGGAACATTAATCAAGGTGAACGCAACACCAGCTGCAGCGGCAGCCGTACCGGCACAGCCGGTCGATCTGACATACGCTGCGGAGAAGTCGCTGCCGTCGGTTGTACATATCCTCAGCACAAAGAACTCGAAGGTGCAGACCGTGGAGGTGGAGAACGACCCGTTCTCCGACTTCTTCTCTGACCCATTCGGCTTCTTCGGCAATCCACAAGGCAACAGTGGCAAGCAGCGTCGCAGCGTACGCACACCGAAGCAGCAGGGCTCGGGCTCGGGCGTCATCATCTCTGCCGACGGCTACATCGTGACGAACAACCACGTGGTGGCAGACGCTGACGAGCTGACCGTGACACTCAACAACAATAAGGAATACTCGGCACGCATCATCGGCACGGACAAGGCTTCCGACCTGGCACTCATCAAGATTGACGGCAAGAACCTGCCAGCCATAACTATCGCCAACAGCGACGACATCAAGGTGGGCGAATGGGTGCTCGCTGTAGGCAACCCGTTCAACCTTACGAACACCGTGACGGCGGGCATCGTGAGCGCTAAGGCACGCTCGCTCTATCAGAATGGTGTGGAGTCGTTCATACAGACCGACGCCGCCATCAACCCTGGCAACTCGGGCGGTGCTCTCGTCAACACACGCGGCGAGCTCATCGGCATCAACGCCATGCTCTATTCGCAGACAGGCTCGTTCAGCGGCTACGGCTTCGCTATACCAACGTCGATTATGAACAAGGTGGTGGCAGACTTGAAGCAGTACGGCACTGTGCAGCGTGCACTCATCGGCATACAGGGTCAGGACGTGAAGAACTATGTAGATGCTAAGAAAGATAAGGGCGAGGACATTGACCTCGGCACAATGGAGGGCATCTACGTGGCTAAGGTGACTGAAGAGAGCGCGGCTGAAGAGGCTGGCATGAAGGAAGGCGATGTCATCACTGCTATCGACGGCAAACCTGTAAACAAGATGGCAGAGCTGCAGGAAGTGCTCGCCAAGAAGCGCCCGGGCGACAAGGTGACTGTGACTTATCTGCGCGACAAGAAGAAGGCTACAAAGACCGTAACGCTGAAGAACGAGAAGGGCAACACACAGGTTGTGAAGAAGGCAGACCTCGACGTGCTCGGTGGCAACTTCCGCGCTATCACGAACGCACAGAAGGAACAGCTGAACATCGGCTACGGCTTGGAGGTACTGAAGGTGAACTCTGGCAGACTGAAGACCGCAGGCATCACAAAGGGCTTCATCATCCAGCGCGTGAACGACAACGCAGTGAAGACCATAGACGACTTGCAGAACGCTGTGAAGGAGGCATCTACAAGCAAGGATCCGGTGCTCTATATCCAGGGCGTTTATCCTACTGGCAAGAAGGCTTACTTCGCTGTGCCTTTGGAAGACTAAACAAATAGGAGCCTACGACATTCCTGTCGTAGGCACTACAAGGAAACAACAACATGCCTACGGCATTCCTGCCGCAGGCTCTACAAGGAAAAACATGCCTACGGCAGGAATGCCGTAGGCTCCTAAGGTACATAGCGGAGGACTCGAGAAAAGCCCTTCGCTATTTTTTTGTTGTCAATTTAGCATCCGCATCGGTCGATACGAGCATCTGCGTCGGTCGGTGCAGACATCCGCGTCGGTCGATACGAGCATCCGCGTCGGTCGATGCAGACATCCGCGTCGGTCGATGCAGAACAAAAAAAAGCAACTATTACATTATTAGTTTTACCAAACAGCAATAAAAATAAGTAGATTAAAATTTGCTGCAACCAATAGAAATAACTAAATTTGCAGAATGATGCGCGCAAAGCGCATCCACCCTTTTAACAATAAAATAATATCAAAAAAAGCAACACTTAATGAGACAACTGAAAATCATCAAATCGATTACCAATCGAGAGAACGCCTCACTCGATAAGTATCTTCAAGAGATTGGCCACGAAGAGCTGATTTCTGCAGAAGAGGAAGTGGAGCTTGCACACCGCATAAAGAACGGCGACCGCAAGGCTCTTGAGAAGTTGACAAAGGCAAATCTGCGTTTCGTAGTCTCTGTTGCTAAGCAATATCAAAACCAAGGCCTCTCGCTGCCCGACCTCATCAACGATGGCAACATCGGACTGTTGAAGGCAGCTGAGAAGTTCGACGAGACGCGTGGCTTCAAGTTCATATCCTACGCCGTGTGGTGGATCAGACAGAGCATCCTGCAGGCAATAGCCGAGCAGAGTCGCGTGGTACGATTGCCACTCAATCAGGTGGGCAGCGTGAACAAGATAAAGCGCATCCTCAACCAGTTCGAGCAGGAGAACGAACGCCGACCGAGCATCGACGAGATTGCAGAGCAAACCGACATGCCGCACGAGAAAATCGAGGACGTGCTAAAGGTAGATACACACCAGGTAAGCGTAGACGCACCGATGACCGAAGGCGACGGAGCAAGTATGCTCGACTTTATGCCGAACGACTCCGAACCATCGACCGATAACGAACTCGTGATGGAATCGATGCGCGAAGAGATTGCACTCGCCCTGTCGGTTCTCAACGAACGCGAACGCAATGTGGTGGAAGCCTTCTACGGCATCAATCAGCCCGAATGCACAATGGAAGAGATTGGCAACAAATACGGACTCACACGCGAACGTGTACGCCAAATCAGAGAGAAGGCGATACGCAAACTGAAACAGAATACAAAGAACAAGCTGCTCAAGGCTTATCTTGGCAGATAACGATAACACAACGAAAGAAATGAAAATACGCACAATCCTGGCATTGGCAATGCTGCTCATGCCGTCGCTTATCTTCGCACTGCAGAAGCAAGAGCGACTCTACGTCTACGGAATAGCCACATCGTTCAACGATTCAACGGTGTACATCACGGATATACAGCAGCTCGACTCGGCTTGGGTAGATGCAAAAACCGACTTTCTGTATAGTCGCAACAACTACTCTTATCAGTTGCGCGAGCACCTAAAAGCCAACGGATGCGCCACACCTACCTGCGTCACCGTCTTCGCTAAGAAACGTAAGCAGATAGAGAAGAAATACATGGCTACAAAGAAGCGCTACACAACCAAGGGACGCTACAACGTGAAATCAATAACAAAACACGACTTTACGTACTCATGTATCGTACCGGATGACAGCGAGCGCATAGATTTGCAGAAAAAGAAGTCGAAGAAGAAATAAATGAACAACATATCTGAATACTGCATCGCAGAACATAACATAAGGGTTGTTTTCACAGCAAACGACAGAAACAGCCCAGAATTGATAGCGTCGTTTGAGCCTTTCAGAACGAAAGGTTCAAACGACGATTTTCTTTTTACACTACACGTAGACGACACGCTAAAACCCATAACGAAAGAACATCGCGAACGCATAGACACATTCGACACGGGCAACGGCGACACCATCGTCGACCAACTCGACAACGGAGGCTATCAGTACATACTAAAGGACATAGAAGGACGCAGCTGCTGTCTGCTACAGACCAACAAGGATTTCAGCGAAGGCGTGTGCGCACTGAACGGCAACGAACAGATGCGACACTTCGGACTGAACAACGCACTGATGATGCTCTACGCCTTTCGCAGCAGCTTCTTCCACACACTGCTCATACACGCCTCACTCGTCAGAAACAACGGCTACGGCTATGCGTTCATCGCAAAAAGCGGCACCGGCAAGAGCACACACGCAACTATGGCTGAAGCACATTCCCGGGTCGGACCTGATGAACGACGACAACCCTATCGTGCGCGTTATTGACGGACGCACATTTATCTACGGCAGTCCGTGGAGCGGAAAGACCCCTTGCTACCGCGACGTGAAGGCACCACTCGGAGCTATCACACAGATTACACGCGCCAAGAGCAACAGCATAGAACGTTTGTCGCCAACAATAGCCTTCACATACATACTGCCCGCATGTTCCACAATGAAGTGGGATAAGGCAGTATTCCGCAATACCTACGACACGGTTATCAAGGTTATCGAAACCTCACAATACGTCTATGTACTACACTGCCTGCCCGACAAAGAGGCTGCAGAAGTGAGTTTTAATACCTTATCCGCACCGCATCAACAAAACATCACCTCACCATGCCAATCCAAAGCAAACAGTTCAACAACGCGCAACTGATACCCCATTTCGTGGAGCTACTCAACCAAGGACACACCGTCACGTTCAAGCTGCGCGGCTTCAGTATGCGACCCTTTCTTGAGGACGGACGCGACTGCGCGATACTCAGCAAGCACACCACAGTGCATCGTGGCGACGCTGTGCTGGCAGAGATTAGTCCAGGCAGGTATGTGCTACACCGCATCGTGAACATCGACGGTGACAAGGTGACGTTGCGTGGCGACGGCAATCTAAACACCGAACAATGCTCACTCGCCGACATTCGCGGCATAGCAACAGCGTTCTACCGCAAAGGACAAAGCACTCCCGACTACACATCGGGACGAAAATGGCGCATCTATTCGGCTATCTGGACACGTCTGCTACCCATCCGCCGCTACCTACTGTTCATATATAGAAAAGTAAAAAAGTAAAAGAGTAAAAAGTAGGAGTAGGAGGTATGGGCATCTTGCCCATACCACGCACCCATAAAGCATTTAAAAGGGAAAAAGTAAAAAAGTAAAAGAGTAAAAAAGTAAACAGTAGGAGGTATGGGCATCTTGCCCATACCACGCACCCACAAAGCATTTAAAAGAAAAAAAAGTAAAAAGACAATGAAGATAAAGAAAGGATTCGTCCTTAGGGACATTTGCGGCGAGAACATAATCGTTGCAGAAGGCAAAGAGAACATCGACTTCACAAAAATCATCAGCATGAACGAGAGTGCTGCTCTTCTTTGGGAAGGCGTAAAGAACAAAGAGTTCGACGCAGAAACGCTCAAAGAGCTGCTATGCGAGGAATACGACATCGACAACGCTACGGCGGAGAACGACGCAAAAGCACTACTCGACAGCTGGATAAAGGCAGGAATAGTTGAGTAATACCAAAAACGGCATATCCCTTGTTTGAGATATGCCGTTTTTTATGACTTCACTGTATACAAAAACTTAGTACTTCAGAACCTTGGCTGCCACATTCTTAAACTGAGGCATCGCCTTTCCGATAGAAGCACCGATGTAAGTAGGATCGCAAACCACATACTTCTTTCCACCAACAGTGACGAAGTCGCCCGATACATTCTCGTTGAAGCATACTGCAGTAGCAATATGATTAGGATAATCGAGCAATACGACATCGAGCTTCAGCAGATTGCGCACCAGATACGAATAGAGTACAGAACGATCTTCGCAGTCGCAATACGGATAGTAGAAGAGTTCCTCAACGAAGAACGGCTTCTCATAACCGAACTGCTCTTGGTCGGTAGCGTACTGGAAGCCGGTCTGCACAAAATTGATGAGCAGATTGGCTGCCTCTGCCTCACTCTTTCCATTTACTAATGGTGCGAGTGTTGAGAGCACCTTGCTGGCAACGGATGGGTTCACTTCGGCGTTCACATACACGCTATAGTCGCACTGCGGCATACTGCCATAGAACTCCATCAGCGATTTTGGAACGTCTACAGACACAGCAACCGAACCCGAACGATTCTTATGTACTGAGTTCACCATACCAGCATTAAGTGCTGGAGCATGATTAACCTGCATGTTCAGTTTGCTCTTAGCCTTCGGCGAATCCTCTTGACACATATAGAACTGGCACGACTCATTACTTGTGAGGTTGTAATAGTTGAGTCCGTCCTTTGTAAAGTATGGATGACCATAGACCTGACAATCAGCAGCAACGAACAGAAGCATCTGATTGCGATCGGCACGGCGCGCCATCTTCGACTTGTAGCCAAGCTCGTTGAGCAGGAATTGCTGCATCACAACAGCGGCGTTCTCATCAGTGCAGAGTGTCTTAGAGGCTTCACGAACGAAGAGGAATATACCCCAATCGTTGAGGTTGAGATCCTTCTTCACCTTACGACAATCGTCTACCAACGCCTTATAATCGGCCTTACACATTGCCTCGTAAGCATCAGCAATGGCGTTCTCACGCATATTGCCTATCGAACAAACGCCTTTCAACGACTTGTCGACATATACCTTCTGTCCACAGAAGTTCACCATCTGCTTGTCTGAAGAAGCCGTAAAGAGCTCACCCGTAGGTGCTGACGGCTTAGCAGCTGGAGGTACTACAGGAACAACAACAGGCTTGGTTGTTGGAGCTGTTGGTTGAGCGTTCGGACAAGTCGGCTTAGCGTTCGGGCAAGTCGGCTTGGTTGCTGGAGCAGCAGGCTTAGCATTCGGGCAAGCAGGCTTAGCGTTCGGACAAGTCGGCTTGGCATTCGGGCAAGCAGGCTTAGCATTCGGGCAAGTCGGCTTAGCGTTCGGACAAGTCGGCTTGGTTGCTGGAGCAGCAGGCTTAGCGTTCGGACAAGCAGGCTTAGCATTCGGACAAGCAGGCTTAGCATTCGGGCAAGCAGGCTTAGCGTTTGGACAAGTCGGCTTAGCGTTCGGACAAGTCGGCTTGGTTGCTGGAGCAGCAGGCTTAGCGTTTGGACAGGTCGGCTTGGCATTCGGGCAAGACGGCTTGGTTGCTGGAGCAGCAGGCTGAGAAGTTGGAACTGGAGCTGGAACTGGAGCTGGGGTTTCAGGCTTTACCACGGGCTGAGGCTTTTCACTCTCGGTGTCCACTGGCTGGCGTCGCTTGTTAGTATTGTCAACCTTCTTTTGCGGCTTGTCAAACGTCACCTTTTCACCTCCATCAATCACTCTTCCCTGAGGACGCTGTTTGCTCTCTTTAGTCGATTGTCCGAGAATTTCTTCAATAGTAAGCTCTACGGGAGTGGTATCAGGATCCTTCTTCTCGTCGTACACAACGGGCTTAACAGGCTCAGGCTTAACACGCTTCTCCACGGGCTTTTTAGAGTCGAACTCTTTCCACGGATTGCGTAAGAAACTAATGAATTGCTTGTTTGCATCATCGATAAACTTATCAAACGATGCTATTTCACTATTCACAAAGTCATCGAAATCGTCTACAACTTGTGCCTGAGTCCCCATACAACATGTTGCGCAGAAAGCTAATAATATAAATCTTTTCATTTGTACGGGTTTTATTTTAATGGTTATTATCTAAAAAATCCGAAGAAGAGCAGACAAATCTACCCTTCTCCGGATTGATTACAATATCTTCAAGATATTACTCGTCCATTTCAACAGGGTCGCCGATGAACTCCTCAACCTGCTGTGAGAGATCATTAAGAGCTGCCTTCTTCTTTGCCTCCTTTGCAGCAAGCTCACGAGCCTTCTTAGCAGCTGACTCATCGATAGTCATGTACACCTGGAACTCCTTAGAGCCGCCCTTCTCGCGAACGAGAGTGAAGTGCATCTTAACGAGACCTGCAATCTTTGTATTCACGCCCATCTCATAAGCAGCACCGAACTTGTCGATTTCTTCCTCCGACATACCTTCTGCGTCTGAAGACATAAGGCTCTTCATCTTACCAACTACCTGAGCCTTAGCACGGCTTGCGTAGCTTGTGATACCATTCATCATAGCGTTCTCACGACCAATCTTAGGGTTCTTGCCTACAGCAATACCTGTAAGAACGAGGTGATTCTCCTCATCACCCTCTACGTATGTGCGATACTTTGTAAGCGCATACTCCATTGTAGAAGCTGTAGCAAGCAATGACCAACCTGCCTTCTTCCACTCCTTACAAGTCTTCTTAATATCCTTCTTCAACAATTTCGACTGAGCGAAAGCTGCAGATGAGCCACAGAAGATAAGTGCGATAGCCAATAATACGTTAAAAATTCTCTGTTTCATAATAGTCAAGTTTTAATTGTTATAAATTTAATTGTTACCTATTTCTATTTCATTACTCCCAATTGGTTTTCTATTGCATTACTCCCAGTTGGTTGAGTATGGCAATGCTACCTTTATTGGTTCGATTGCTCCTGTGTCTGGGTTTACTACATTGAGCGTGCCCTTCACAAATCCGAAGTCGTTCTTCTTTACTTGGCGAAGTGAATACTCGCCCTGTGCCAGCATCTTTATCTGGATGAGTCCCTTTGTAGAGTAGATTGCGTCAACGTTATCGAAGACGAGTGGCACTGCAATATCAGGCACATTGAGCTCAAAACTCTTCACTGCGAACTTATTGCCGTTGCGGTTGTTCACAGTAAGACGCACTGTTACGTCCGTGACTTCACGTTCTGCAGCATCTACCATAGCTGCTGTAAGCAGCACCTTACCCTCCGGTGCGATAGAGAACTTCTGACTGCCAAAGCCACTACCGGCTTCTGTGAGCGAAATCTTATAAGTGAGACGTTTGCCCTCAAGACGAAGCATTACGTCAATAGTATTCTCTTCGTCCTCAATACACTCGCTATCATCGTATGTAACGAGGAATGTACCGTCGGTTGTTGGACGCACGTTGAGCTGAGTCACGCTGCTCGACTTCACTGTCGGCAATGTAGACACCTTAACAGGTCTGCCTTTCAGGAGCACCTGACAGCTATATTGTCCACGTTTAACAAACTTACCTGTGAGTGTGAGCGCATCGTAGAGCTGAAGATAGCGCTTCTTCAAGCCTTCCACCTGCTCAAGGCGTACATCGTCGAAGAAGTAGGCCTTCAGAGCGTTGAGCTCAGTAGTAGCAGCTTTGATATCTTCTACCGACTCAATGTTGTCTATCTTCTGTGCCAAAGCCTCGTACTTAGCGGTCATCTCCTGGTCGAGAGCTTCAAACTCTGCCTGCAGTGTGCGCTGTTCACGACGAGAGTAAGGATAGAGCACCGAATACTCGTAGTAGCTCTTGCCCGTCTTCTTGTCCTGAACACGCTGCCAGTATATTCCAGCAATCTTGTTCGACGAGATACCTTTAAGGAAAGGTAAGTTAGCCGACTTTATCTTCGAGAGACGTGTAAATTCATCGCGCGACTGCACGTTGTCGTCCTCCACTATCTCGCTCGACTCATTGCGCTGCGACACGCTTACGTTGCTTGCTACAGAGAGGATGATGCGCTCTGTAACCTCAGCCATTGCCTTCACCTGCGCATCTGCTATAGTATTGGCGGTAACGGTGACAACAAGTGCACTTGGGTTAGCCGTATTGACCCACTCAGGAGCTTTTTTTGCGCTACGCTCCACAACTTTTGTCTGTGCTAATGACATAAAGCATGTGGCTACGAGCAGACACAAAGTCAATGATATTCTCTTCATAATAAGTTGTTTAAATTTTATCGTTAGTATCAGTAAATGTATTGGGTAGTTTTATCACCAATCCACCTTCAAGTTGCGTATCTCTACATAACCATTGCGCACTTTGAGTTTCATGTATGAAATGGTCTCAATCGGGTGATCATAATTGACGATGTAGAAGTCGTGCTTCAAATTGACACGAGCTGGCATACTAATCCATTCGTACGATGAACCATTTGCTATAACAGCTTTGTTCTCGCGTGGAAGTTCTTTACCATTGTCGTCAATAACTACATCCAATGATATATCGCCATTCGCAATGTTCACATTCTGGTTGACATACTCGGCTTTGATAGTGATGCGGCGTTGTGTTGGCTCACCCTTACAACTGAGAATACGGAACTCGAGGTCATTCATAGAGATTGTTATCTCGCACTTAGGAGCAGCGGGAGCTTCAGCAGGCACTGGTTTCTCCACAATTTTCTCCACAACAACGGGTTTCTCTACCACCTTTTCTACTACGACCGGCTTCTCTACCACCTTTTCAACAATCACAGTGTCTGGCTTTGTTCCCAACTTTGCAAGAATTTGCTCCTGCAGAGCGTAAGCCTGATCATAGCATGGGATATTGGCAGTGGCAGCAGAGAGATAGCTAATAGCTTCTTTGTAACGCTGCTGATTGTAAAGTGCTTTTGCTTTCTGCAATATGAAAGCGCAATTGGTAGAATAGTACTCTTCAATCTTCTTGCGTGCAGTATTGATGAATTGCTTATAGGCAGGGTCAGTCACCTTGATGCCTTTTATCATCGACTTCATAGCCTTATCCTTGCTACCAAGCGATTCGCCCTCCAATTCAATTGATGTGCTGTAATATTCGGCACCATCGATAATGTTCTTGGCAATGAGCACTAACTCGCCTTGTGCGATAGGCACGTCAAGCACGACACCATCCTTAGTAGAGATAATCTTCTCTACAGATATAGTTGGCTCTATGGCAAACACATTATAAAGATCAGCAGCACCAGCTCCATTGCGATCGAACACCTGACGAAGCTTCAAGTCGAGGGCGTTGGTCACAGATGCTGACACACCATCTGCCTCAGCCTTCAATATAGAGAACTGAATATCGGTTTGCGCCATTGCAATCGTTGCAGATAGAAAGAATACAATTTGTAATAGTATTTTCTTCATAAAGTCGGTTATTTAGTTATTTTGAGTACAAAAGTATTAAATAATATAATAAAGTCCAAATTTTTTTGAATAATATACAAAAATAAGGTGGAACTTTAACAATTCCACCTTATTCTATTATATATAGTATTTTTACTCAATCACTACGAGCGGAGAGTCCTCAAGTACGCTCTCGCCAGTCTTCACGCAGATAGCCGTCACCTTTCCGTCCTTCTCAGCTTCGAGATTGTTAGCCATCTTCATTGCTTCGAGCACAACGACTACGTCGCCTACCTTCACCTCGTCGCCTACAGCAACCTTAATTTCGGTTACTACGCCCGGCAGCGGAGCCTTGAGTGCATTGGCTGTGTTCACGTTGGCAGCACTTGCTGTCTCGCCTTCCTCTGCCTCAGCAGCCGGCTGACCAAGCACTACCTTTTTCTTCTCGGGCTCAGCCTCCTGCTCCATCTCTACCTTGAAGGCCTCACCATTTACGGTTACGTCGGCGATATTGCCCTCAACGTCTTCTATCTGTACCTTGTACTCTTTGCCGTCGATTGTATATTTAAACTCTTTCATTTCTTTTTTATGGTTTTGCTGTTAAACTTAAGAACTTGGCGTTCCACATAGTCTGACGCGGCTGTATGGTGATGAAGCCCGGTTCTTTATCGTGTACGTTGTTGCCCTGATACTCATATAGAGCCATGGCAATGGCAGCATATATATTCTTATCCATACCTGTATATTTGTTTACTTGTAACCTTGTCTACTTGTTTACTCGTCTACTCGTAAAACAAATTACATCGGCATACAACCATGCTTCTTAGCTGGCAACTGCTGACGCTTTGTAGCGAGCTGTGCCAGACCGCGACAGATGCGGAAACGTGTGTTGCGCGGCTCGATTACGTCGTCGATATAGCCGTAAGAAGCTGCCTCGTACGGATTTGCGAACTTCTCTGTGTACTCGTCTTCCTTTTCTGCGAGGAACGCCTGAACGTCTTCGCCAGCTTCCTTCTTAGCTTTAGCTTCCTTGCCGCAGAGGATTGCAACAGCACCGCTTGCACCCATAACCGCAATCTCTGAAGACGGCCATGCGAAGTTGAGGTCTGAACGCAACTGCTTGCAGCCCATAACGATGTGCGAACCGCCGTAGCTCTTGCGCAGAGTGATTGTAATCTTTGGAACGGTAGCCTCGCCATAAGCGTAGAGCAACTGTGCACCATGCTGAATAACGGCGTTGTACTCCTGACCTGTACCTGGCAAGAAGCCTGGCACGTCGACAAGCGACACGATAGGAATGTTGAACGCATCGCAGAAGCGCACGAAGCGTGCAGCCTTGCGGCTTGCGTTAACGTCGAGAACGCCTGCGTAAGCAGCCGGCTGGTTGGCTACGATACCAACGCTCTGACCGTTGAAGCGTGCGAAACCGATGATGATGTTCTTAGCGAACTTAGGCTGTATCTCGAAGAACTCGCCGTTGTCGGTGATGGCACCGATAACCTTGTACATATCGTAAGCCTTGTTCGGGTCGTCGGGGATAATCTCGTTGAGAGAGTCCTCCATACGGTTGATCGGGTCGTTGCACTCTACGCGCGGAGCCTCTTCGGTGTTGTTGCTCGGGATGAACGAGAGCAGACTCTTGATCATTTCGATAGCCTCTTCCTCTGTCTTTGCAGCGAAGTGTGTCACACCGCTCTTCGTAGCGTGTACCGATGCACCGCCGAGGTGCTCAGCGTCGATGTCCTCGCCCGTTACGGTCTTCACTACCTTCGGACCTGTGAGGAACATGTATGATGTCTGCTCCTTCATTATGATGAAGTCGGTGAGAGCCGGCGAGTAAACTGCACCGCCTGCGCACGGACCCATGATAGCCGAGATCTGTGGGATTACGCCCGAAGCGAGGATGTTGCGCTCGAAGATTTCGCCGTAGCCAGCGAGGGCGCAGATGCCTTCCTGAATACGTGCACCGCCCGAGTCGTTCATGCAAATAACTGGTGCGCCCATGGTCATAGCCATGTCCATCACCTTGCAAATCTTCTGTGCCATTGTCTCAGAGAGCGAACCACCGTTGACGGTGAAGTCCTGAGCATATACGTAAACCAAACGGCCGCCTACTGTAGCGCTACCTGCTACGACACCGTCGCCATAGTAGTGCTTCTTTTCCATACCGAAGTTAGTACAACGATGCTTCTTAAACATGTCGTACTCCTCGAACGAACCTTCGTCGACGAGCATCTCGATGCGCTCGCGTGCTGTGTATTTGCCGCGTGCGTGCTGCTTCTCAATAGCTTTTTCGCCGCCACCGAGACGAGCCTGTTCGCGCTTAGCGACCAGTTCCTTGATTTTTTCTACTTGTTTGCTCATAATTTTATTTTGCTATTTCTTTGTTCTTTCTTTAGCGTATGAAATCGCGTATATACTATTTAGAGTGCAAAATTACTAAAAAAAGAACAAAGAAGGCTATATCATTGATATAAATTTTGTTACTGCGTTATTTCGTTTGTGCCGACACTGGCTTCTGCCTGCCTTACTTCATGCTGTCGTCGAAGAACGAGAAGGGCAGCAGATCTTTAGCCGACTGCAGGCTATAGACTCCTTTTTTGCCGTAGAGCAGCACGCGGATGGGTTTCTTGTAGCGGTCTTCCACACCGAGTATCACCTGGCGACAGGCTCCGCATGGACTCACTGGCTCGTCGAGCAGTCCGCCTGTGTTGCGTGCCGCGATGGCGAGTGTCGAAACGGGCTGGTCGGGATAGTTTGCCTGTGCTGCGAAGATGGCTGTGCGCTCGGCGCACGTGCCTGATGGGAATGCTGCGTTCTCTTGGTTTGCGCCTGTTACGATGGTGCCGTCGGCGAGGCGCAATGCTGCTCCTACGTAAAAATTGCTGTACGGAGCGTATGCACCTTTGGTGGCTTCCAACGCACGCTCTACGAGTTCGCGGTCAGCAGTGTTCAGTTCGTCGAGCTGATAGTGCTCAACGCGAATGTTGATGTTTATTTCTTTCATAGTTTAAAGGTGGTGGTGAGATGTTGTTGTGGTGAGGTGGTGAGGTGGTGATGATGGGGTGATGATGGGGTGATGATGGGGTGATGATGGGGTGATGATGGAGTGAGATGGTGAAGATACTTATTCCTGCGGATTCGGTTCTTCGGTCTTTTCCTCCTTGAATTCGTATGCTCCCACATCGGGTCGCTCGTCGCGCGGCATGGCGTTGCGGTCAGTTTTGGTAGCCGTAGCTGGGTCGGCGCGGTCGATAGCCACTGATGTCTTTGCGAGTCGGAAGTCGTAGTCCTGCTTGTCGCCGTCCACCTTCTTAAAGTGGTTGGTGCAGACAGAGTCGGCATTCTCTTTCTCCTCGAACACTACGTTTACAAAGTGCGGCAGTTCTTCCTCGTCCGTCACTTCGGGGGTGCGTATCACGCAGTTCTCAAACTTATAGTTGAAAGCGTTCGGTTCTGCGGCATCCTCGCCCGTAGCGTCCTTCACGGGCTTTCCGCCCATCATCTCGTCGGCGCTGTAGCCCGTGATGAGCGTGTTGCGACAGACGAACTGCTGCAGCGGATGCTTCAGAGCCGAGAAGTTGAGCGCACTGGCGCGGTTTGAGTCGAACGGATAGAACTGTGCCAGCGTGCAGTTGTTCACCTGCACGTCGCCTCCGTCCACGCCCAAGCAGTTGTTGAGCGCGTTCGTCAGCTGCGAGTTCTCCACCGTCACCTTCGATTTCTCTACATACAGCGCGTGTCCCTGACAGTTGTGTATGGTCGAATTGGCTATGGTGAGCGTCTGCCGCGCCACGTCCGACGAGTCGACACGCACGCCATGGAACGCGCTGTGCAAGTCGGTGAACTCCATCCGGTTGTCGTACGACTTCTCCATGAAGTGTATGCCGTTCCACAATCCGCTCATGCGGTCGTAAGGCAGATAGTCGAACATACGGTCGAGGCGGTCGCCACGCAGCGTGACGGGCTGGTCGGCTGTGCCTTTGCATACGAGTCGTCCCTTCACATCGATGCCTGCCCCGTCGTGAAAATAAAGCGTTGCGCCAGGTGCGATGGTGAGTGTTGCCCCCTCCTCTACTGTCAGCGGACCGTACACCACGAGCGGTTTTCCGGCAGTTATAGTGTAGTCGCTCGCGATGGTCTTGTTGCGAACAAAGTCGGCATCCCACGACCATGCGTTGAGCACCACTTTCTGCTCCACCCCACTCTCGAGCGCGAACACGAGGCGGTCGTTCAGCTCCTTCGGTGCGTCACCGTGGTTCACGGCTGTAGTCACTTCCACGAACACGCGTATGCTATCCTTGTTGCGCACCTCTATGCCGTTTGCCTTATAGCCCTGTTCCGGACTCAGATATACACCGTCTACATTCACACGAAATCCGTTCTGGTTGCCACCTTCGAGGCGCACGGATGTGCAGCGCAGTCCTTTTCCCGAGCGGTTGCTCACCCAGAAGTCGTGCATAGAGGAAGGCACGGTTGAGAACACGGTATCAATGCGCACCGTGTCGGTAGAGAACGTGAGCAGGTTGTTCGGCGATGTTGTGAAATCGTCGATATCGTCGCATGCGCTTAAGCCAAACACGCCCAGCACACACATTATTATATATATATGAATATGTTTCATCGTAATAGATATAACGCAGAAACGGCGGTTTTATTGTATCTCCAGATACAAAAAACGGTTGCACGTGCCCGAAGGCTCATGCAACCGCTTCTTATATTTCGTTTTATTACTATTGTCTGAGCAAGCTCACTTTTATTTAGTGAGGTTGATCTTGTTGTTTACATTTACAGCCTCTGCAACGGCTGCACAACAAATTGCGAAGATAAATCCAAAAATCATCATAATCTTAATCCTTTCTTTTTTAATTGTTATCCTACTTGTGTTTTTCTGTGTTTCCCATTTGTTTGCTCCTCAGCGCAACAGTGCTTTTAGCACTTGTTACTTCTTGAGGCTGATCTTGTTGTTTACCTTTACAGCCTCTGCAAGAGCTGCACAACAAATCGCAAAAATAAAACTAAAAATAACCATAATGTTACCCTTTCTTTCTTTAATTCTTACTTTGTTATCCCTAATTACGCTTCTCTTTCTTGCCTTTCGGCAATCGTCAGCCACGCTTTCAGCTCAGCCTCGTCGTTTATTTCTGATGCAAAGGTAGTGCTATTTGTGTTCGCACACAAGTATTAGTTCGTTTATTTTTTAAGTTGTCGTATATTTTTGATGTTAGTCAAGTAGTTGTCGTAAATTTGCATTTTTGTCATATCGCTGCAATACATTTGTAGCCAAAATGGCAGAACGAGAACAAAATAAGATGAGGCAAATCGTAGGAGGCTACGGCATTCTTGCCGTAGCCATTAGCAACTTGACATTAAAATATTTGCAATGGCTACGGCAAGAATGCCGTAGCCTCCTACTAAACCTATGAAAAAGTCATCGGGCGGCGGACGCAATCTGATTGGGCGGCGTTCGAAATCCAATCGGGCGGCGTTCGAAATCCGATCGGGCGGCGTTCGAAGAACGACGGCAAAAGTTAATAAGGCAGTGTCACTTTGAACAACTCGTTATCGACATGCTCCTTACGTATAACATCTACAAGCTCAGCAACTATGTCCGGATGCGCAGCACTCACGTCGTTATCCTCGTGCAAGTCGGTGGCGAGGTTGTACAGGCGTGGCTTGCCCTTTACGACTATCAGCTTCCAGTCGCCACGGCGCACGGCTATCTGGTCGGTCTCGTGGAACTCCCAGTAGAGGTGTTCGTGCTGCAGCTGCTTGGAATTGTCACCGAGAAGTGTCGGAGCAATGGAAAGTCCGTCGAAGCCGTCGCCCGCGAGCTTGCGGTTGGTGTAGCGTTTGCGGAAGTTCTTCACGCCGGCGAGGTCGCAAAACGTAGGCATGAGGTCGTAGAAGGCGAACTGCAGGTCGCTCACCTCGCCTGCCTTCACGTGTCCGGGCCACCATGCTATGAACGGAATGCGTATGCCGCCCTCGTAGCACTGGCGCTTGAGTCCGCGCAGTTTGCCGTCGCGTCCGAAGAATTCAGGATCGGCACCACCCTCCTCGTGAGGTCCGTTGTCGGAGGTGAAGATGACGAGCGTGTTCTTGTCGAGTCCCTTCTCGCGCAACTTTGCTATCACCTCGCCAACGTACTGATCGAGACGGGTTATCATTCCGGCAAACTGTGCGTGGGTATGCTCCACGGCGTTGTAGCGCGAGCCCTCCTGTCCGCCCCACGTCTTGTCGACGAAGAACTTCTTCTCGTAGCCCTCCACGATGCTGTCGTAGGGCTGTGCCAGTTCGGCGTGAGGCAGGGTGTACGTGAGGAAGCCCACGAACGGCTTCTTGCCGTCCTGCTTGTCAATCCATTCGAGCGCCTTGTCGTGAATGATGCGTGCCGAATACTGCTGGCGCTTATGGTAGTCGCGTCCGAACATAGGGTACTGTATGTTCTGCTCCATCACCTCGCGCACTACCGCCGTGTCGCCCATAGAGCGCGAGTAGCGGTTGAGGAAGTTGGGATAATACAGATGCGCCTGAAACTGGCAGATGTAGCCGTAGAACTCGTCTACACCGCGCTTGTCGGGCGTAGAGGGCGAGCCTTCGTAGCCGCCTGCCCACTTGCCGAAGACGCCTGTGGTGTAGCCGTGGTCCTTCAGCATCTCGGGCAGAATCTTGTGCTGCGGATCGTAAGGCTCCTGACCCACAACGGCAAAGTCTACGTTGTTGCCGTACATCACGGTATGCTCAGCAGACCAGTACTCGCGATTGCCGCGCACGTGTCCGTGACCCGAATGCTGACCAGTCATTATCGAAGCGCGCGAGGGCGCAGACACCGGCGAACCGGCGTAAGCCTGCGTGAAGCGCATGCCCTCCTCAGCCATGCGGTCGATGTTGGGCGTGCTGATATAGGGCTGTCCGTAGCAGGCAAGGTCGCCGTAGCCCATGTCGTCGCACAATATGAATATAATGTTGGGTTGTTTCGGCTGCACACGCTTTCCAGGCGCCTTCGCAGCCACGAGCGTAGGCACTACGGAGAGGGCGGCGCTCGCTAAGAGAATATTCTTGTTCATCGCGAAATATGTTGTTTTAGATTAATCGATTTGTTTTCAATGTATAAAATTACAGCAAATAATCCGAACGCCAAAATCATTTGACTACAAACGCATAAATTAAGCCGTTTTTACTCCGTTTTTCAGATAAAAAACATTACTTTTGCATATAGATTTTGCGCGGAAGCGCACATCTTAATCTAATAAAAGGACATTTACTAATAACTTTAAAGCAAACAATATGGCAGCAACAGTACTGAACGATGCGCAGATTGATATACTCAATATGATGCAATGGGTGAAAAGTCCCGAGGCTTTAGCTGACTTGAAACAAGCGATATCCGATTTCTTCGCAAAGAAAGCGAAGGAAGAGATAGACGCAATGTGGGCTAACGGAAAGATGAACGAGGCAAAGTTCGAAAGCTTTGAGAATCTTCACGAAAGAACTCCTTACAAACGATAGAAAGCTATGAACATTGTCTTGGATACCAACTGTCTGATTATGGCTATTTCGGCACAGAATGAATACTATCAAGTGTGGCAAAACTTTCTTGATGGCAAGTACGTTCTGTGCGTAACAAATGATATCATAGAGGAATACTCGGAAGTTATAGCGCGAAACATATCACCTTTGGTTTCCGAATTCATCATCACAGCCATTTTAAACAGGAAAAACATAAAACTTATATCACCTTCGTATGCTTTCCATCTTATAGAAGCAGACGAAGACGATAATAAATTTGTTGACTGCGCCATTATTGGCAATGCTAAATATATTGTAACACAAGACCATCACTTCAACATACTGAAACAAATATCATTTCCGAAAGTAGACATCATAACATTGAAAGCGTTTCTTGCGGAATTGCAAACACTATAAACAAATGAGAGAAAAAATTGACTGCTTTCTGCCCTGCAACGATGTAGCCGAGATTGCCGACTCGATACAGACGCTGAGCCAAAGCAAGACGACACAGCATATTAACCTGCTCGTGAGCGACACAAGCGACATCTGCGCGTGCAGCGACACGGACAGTATCAGCAACTGCACCGTGATAACCATCGACGGGCTCACTTCGACAAAGACACTACTCACCATAGAGGAGCATACGGATGCCGAATACGTGCTGCTGAGTCTAAAGCACACACCTGTGAATCTCGGACAGCACGCTCTCGAACGACTGCTGCGCGTGGCTACCGACAGCAACGCCGGAATGGTGTACGCTGACAGCTACATACAGAAAGACGGCGTGCAGGAGAAGCATCCCACCATCGACTATCAGACGGGTAGCATACGCGACGACTTCGACTTCGGACAGCTCGTGCTAATACGCGCGTCGCTGCTGCACGAGTACGCAGCAAAGCAACAACTGACCGACTACAAGTGGGCTGGCTTCTACGACCTGCGCCTGTACATCAGTCGCAAGGCGCAGATATTTCATCTGAACGAATATCTGTACACACAGGTGGAGATCGACTCACGCAAGAGCGGCGAGCGACAGTTCGACTACGTCAATCCGCGCAACCGCGAGGTGCAGATAGAGATGGAACAGGCTGCCACAAAGCACCTGGACAAGATTGGTGCTACGGTAGACACATCTAAGTATACCAAGCCCGACTACAGCGAGCAAGACTTCACGTTCGAGGCATCGGTCATCATACCCGTGTTCAACCGCGCGAAAACCATCGCCGACGCAGTCAGTTCGGCTCTCGCGCAGAAGACCACATTCAAATATAATGTCATCGTTGTGGACAACCACTCCACCGACGGCACTTCCGCAATACTCGAAGCTGCGGCTGCTGAAGACAAGCGACTCATACACATCGTTCCAGAACGCACCGACCTCGGCATCGGCGGCTGCTGGAACGTGGCTATCGACGACGCACGCTGCGGACGTTTCGCCGTGCAGCTCGACAGCGACGACCTCTACTCGTCGCCACAGACCTTACAGCGCATCGTCGACGAGTTTCACAAGCAGGGGGCTGCGATGATTGTGGGGTCTTATCGCATGTGCAACTTCCAGCTCGAAACGCTTCCTCCCGGACTTATCGACCACAAGGAGTGGACCGACCAAAACGGACCGAACAACGCGCTGCGCATCAACGGACTCGGCGCACCACGCGCTTTCTTCACACCTATCCTGCGACAGATACAGTTCCCGAATACTTCATACGGCGAGGACTACGCCCTCGGACTTGCCTTCAGCCGCAAGTATCGCATCGGCAGAATCTTCGACGAACTGTACCTGTGCCGCCGTTGGGACGGAAACAGCGATGCCGCACTGAGCATTGAGCGACAAAATGCCAACAACCTGTACAAGGATCGTCTGCGCACACTCGAGATTGCGGCTCGTCAGCAGCTCTCCGAAGGTACTGCGGATGCTTCGGCAGACAGTTCGCTGCAACGCTTCTTCAACCGTCAGTTGGAGATATGGGAGGATGCACGCCAGCACTTCCACGACCTGCGTAACGTGAAGACGCGCGAGTTGGCGTGCGGAGAGATTACGCTGAAACTGCAGTTCAACCCTGCACGCATCGTGTCTACAGGCGCGAACATCGACCGCAAGACAATCGCTGAGCGTCCGTGCTTTCTCTGCGAGCAGAACCGACCGAAGGAGCAGATGCAGAAACAGGTGGACAAGAACTTCACGCTGCTCATCAACCCCTTCCCTATTATGCCGCAACACTATACTATACCGCTGCGCACACACCGTCCGCAGAGCATCGGCATGAACTATGGCGAGATTTACCGCCTACTCAACGCCTACCCCACACTCACCGTGTTCTACAACGGACCGAAGTGCGGTGCATCGGCTCCCGACCACATGCACTTCCAGGCAATCTGCTCGGGTATGCTGCCGCTGCAGACCAACTGGCCCCGACTGAGCCGGGGCAGCGAGGTGCTGCTGAGCAAGGACGAGCGTGGTGCGGTGGCTGCCGTGCGTGACTTCGCCGTGCCCGTATTCTCTATACGCACCACCGACCAACACACGGGCGAACAGCTCTTCCGCAAGCTCTATTCGGCACTGCCGATGCACGGCGGCGAGACCGAACCGATGATGAACATCATAGCATGGCGCGACGGCGACGACTATCAGGTGGTGGTGATACCACGCACGAAGCATCGCCCCGACTGCTACTTTGCCGACGGCGAGGAGAAGCGTCTCGTCAGTCCGGGCTCGCTCGACATGGCGGGTTTCATCGTCACACCACGCCCCGAAGACTTCGAGACGCTGACCGCAGAAGAGGCTATAGCTATACTGCAGGAGTGTGGCATGAGCGAAGCTGCCTTTAACGAGGCGGTGGAGAAATTGCACACACTGGCAGCCGAAGCCCCGTCCGCTAACACCCACTTCGCTGGCAAGCAGCCGATGGTGTCGGTGGGCATCGTGAGCGGTGCGAAGATTTCGTTCTCGCTCAACAATCCGTACATGGCTAAGGGTAACATGATTGAGGGCGAGCAGGTGGTTGAGTTCCATGAGGGTGGCATCCTGTGGAACGGCAACCAGTATCGCGAGCTGACCTTCCATCCGCAGCAGAACGATGCCTCGTTCTCACTGCACGACGTAACAATCGGCGTGAATTTCCACTGGGAACGTCAGGAGACGCAGACCTTCCTGGGCACGCTGCGCCTCGTGGTAGACTCCGACTGCGTATGTGCTATCAACGAATTGCCCGTGGAGTCGTATCTGGAGAGCGTCATATCGAGCGAGATGAGTGCCACATCGAGCCTCGAACTGCTCAAAGCACACGCCGTCATCTCACGCAGTTGGCTGCTGGCACAGATTGAGCAACGCCACAAGCAGCAGACGGGTGCCGGTGGCAGCGGCTTCTTCTCGTTCATACGCAAGGACGACGAGTTGATAAAATGGTACGACCGCGAGGATCATACCATCTTCGACGTATGCGCCGACGACCACTGCCAGCGCTATCAGGGCATTACGAAGGCTACGAGCAAGCATGTGGCGGAGGCAATTCGTGCTACACGCGGACAGATACTGATGGACAACGACGAGATATGCGACGCACGCTTCAGCAAGTGCTGCGGTGGTGCTACGGAGGAATTCCAGTACTGTTGGGAGAACGTGAAGAAGCCATACCTCATGGCAGTACGCGACACGGCTGACGCAAGCTCTTGCGGATGCAACAACACCGCAGCAGCCGAACTGCCCGACCTTACCATTGAGGAGAACGCCGAACGCTGGATACGCACCGCACCGGAGTCGTTCTGCAACACCGACGACAAGAAGATTCTCTCGGAGGTGCTCAACGACTACGACCAAGAAACTACCGACTTCTATCGCTGGCACGTGACATACACACAGGAGGAACTGAAGAGCCTCATCACAGAGAAACTGAAGATGGAGTTCGGCGATATCCTCGACCTCGTGCCGATGGAGCGCGGACGCAGCGGACGCATCTGCCGACTGAAGATTGTGGGATCGGAGCGCACATTCACCATCGGCAAGGAGCTGGATATACGTCGCACACTGAGCGACACGCACCTCTACAGCAGTGCGTTCGTCGTAGACAAGGAGGATGTCAAGAACGGCGTGCCACAGACTTTCCGCCTCACAGGTGCCGGCTGGGGACACGGCGTAGGACTCTGCCAGATTGGTGCCGCAGTAATGGGTGCCAAGGGCTATAACTACGACCAAATCCTGCTGCACTACTACCGCGGAGCGGAGATAAAGAGAATATATAAGTAATGGTGAGGTGGTGAAAGAATGTTGTGGTGTTGTTATGTTGAGATATGTATTTACTAATCTCACCATCTCAACACCTCAACAAAACAACATTTTCAGAATGAAAAAGAAAAATCCGTGGGCATGGATTCCCACATTATATTTCGCAGAAGGTCTGCCCAACGTTGTCGTTACAGCCCTGTCGGTAGTCATGCTGATGCAGATGGGACTGAGCGATGCCGAGGTAGGACTCTACACGGGCTGGCTGGCTCTGCCTTGGGTGGTGAAGCCATTATGGAGCCCGTTCATCGACCTGCTGAAGACAAAACGCTGGTGGGTGCTCACGATGCAGCTGCTCATGGGCAGTGCGCTGGCAGGCATCGCCTTCACGCTGCCCACATCGTTCTGGTTCCAGAGCACGATGTTCTTCCTCTTCGCAATGGCGTTCGCCAGTGCTACGCACGACATCTCTGCCGACGGATTCTATATGATAGAGCTCGACGAGCACAACCAGGCGAAGTACGTCGGACTGCGCAATACGTTCTACCGACTCGCCGTCATCTTCGTGAACGGTGCGCTCGTGTCACTCGCCGGCATATTAGAACATCAACTGAATATGTCGGTGGTCTACACCTGGACACTCATCTTCTACGCGCTCGCGGCGCTCTTCATCGGCATCTGGCTCTACCACTGCCGTATGATGCCGCGTCCTGCCGACGATGTTAGTTCGGAGAAGAGCGTGAATGAAGTGGCACACGAACTGAAGACGATGCTCGCCACTTTCTTCTGCAAGTTCGGTGCGAAGGAGACCGTGTTCGTGATGCTATTCCTGCTGTTCTACCGCTTTCCCGAGGCACTGTTGAACACGATGACTAAGACGTTCCTCATGCGCCCGACAGCCGAAGGCGGAATGGCTCTGACACCCGAGGAGTACGGCTTGGCGCAGGGCACAGTGGGACTCATCGGACTGCTCTTGGGCGGAATCATCGGTGGCGTGCTCGTCAGTCGCGACGGCATGAAGCGCTGGCTGTGGCCGCTCGTTTGCGCCATTACGCTGCCCGACGTAGTGTACATATACCTCAGCTACACGCTCGACTCCAATCTGTGGGTCATATCGTCGTGCCTCTTCGTGGAGCAGTTCGGCTATGGCTTGGGCTTCACCGTATTGACGCTCTACATGCTGTTCTACAGTCAGGGTAAGTTCCGCACCTCACATTATTCTATATGCACCGGCATCTCATACCTCGGACTGATGCTGCCGGGCATGGTGTCGGGCTACGTTAAGGACATCATGGGCTACAAGATGTTCTTCATCTTCGTGATGGCGTGCTGCCTGATCACGTTCCTCGTGACAGCATTCCTGAAGATTGACCCCGAGTTCGGAAAGAAGAAAATTGACCTCGAGTTCGGAAAGAAGAAATAATGACAGACAAGCAACCAAAAACAACCTACCACCTACACCGCAGAGGTACAAAGACTCGCTGGTTGTGGCTTCCGTCGCTGATGTTCGGCGACGGAGTGGCTGTGTCTGTGCTTGTACTGACCATGGTGATGCTGCGCCGTATGGGGCTCGACACCGCTGACACCGCACTCGCTATCGCCCTACTCTCAATACCGGTGTTGCTGCGTCCATTGTTCGAGATGGTAGTGACCCACTTTTGGGGCACCACAAAGGTGTGGATACTATCTACACAGTTCATCTCCGCTCTCTCGCTCGCTGCCGTAGCCTTTACGCTGCATACGAGCAGTTGGCTGTTAGGCACGGTGTGCTTCATGCCGTTCTTCGTGTGCTCATCAGTGTTCTACAACATCGCCCTGCACCGCTTCTATATCGATACCTCTCAGGGGGTGCACTTGTCTCAAGTGCACCAACAAAACCCAACGCCTCAACACCACAACACCACAACATCAATTATGGCTCTCCTCTTCGGCTGCGGAGTGATGATGATGATAGCTGGCAACATGGAAGTTGTGACGCGCAACATACGCTATTCGTGGAGCCTTGTGTTCTACGTAATGGCAGGCGTGGAGCTGTTCCTGTGGCTTTGGCACACCATATTCCTACCCGGTGGCACGCATGGTTACGCTAAGCCGAAGCCGACAATGGGACTGCATCGCGGTGAGTTCAGAATATCCTTGCGTCGTATGCTGAAGCGCAAGGACGACATCACCGCCTTGACATTCTTCATCCTCTTCCTCCTGCCCGAGACGTTGCTCGCTCTCACCGCCCCACTCTTCCTCATCGCAAAGCCACATAATGGCGGACTGGGTTTATCGCCACAGGAGTTCGCCTTCACACAGGGCACCATCGCCGTCATTGCTATCGCATTAGGCTACACACTCGGCAGTAAGGCGATAAAGAAACACGGACTATGTCGTTGGCTGCTGCCCTCAGCCCTGCTGCTCGCCGTTCCGGGTGCCGCACTGCTCTTCCTCAGCTACAACACGGCAGCGCCACTCAGCATCGTAGCCGCAGCGCTGGCTGCGGGTCACGCCGCTTTGGGCTTCGCTCTTAGCATGGTGAAGCAGGTGGTGGTGCACTTCACGCGCAATATGCCCGACAACACTTTGCGCCACGCCATAGCGCGCACGCTCATCGCCACCCCATTTGTCCTCGTAGGCATGTTCGCAGGAGCCATGCTCACCCTGATCGACTATCAGCACATCTTCCTCCTTGCCACAGAACTCTCCATCGCATCGCTGACAGTCACAGCATTCTACCTCTATCGCACACGCAAAAAATAGCAGGCTACAAAGGCATCACATCGGACGAAATGGTGCGCCATATATCCGTTTATGTTTGGTCTTCAACACATTACGATTGCACGACATCCATAGCTGGAAGATATGGAAGATAAAAACGGCAATCGAGAATTATTAGTCGATAAATCGCTTTGTTATCTCGCCGTACATGTCGATGCGGCGGTCGCGAAGGAATGGCCACCAGCGGCGCACGTCCTCGCTGTGCGCAAGGTCAACCTCCACGATCACGCTATCCTCTGTATCGGGAGCCGAACGATATAGCATCTCGCCCTGCGGACCAACAACCATTGACGAGCCCCAGAACTCGATGCCCGGTGTCTGTTTACTCGGGTCAGGCTCGAAGCCTACGCGGTTGACCGACACTACGGGGAGTCCGTTGGCTACGGCATGACCGCGCTGCACGGTTGTCCACGCCTCGCGCTGACGCTGCTGCTCGTCCTCGGTGTCAGACGCTGCATAGCCTATCGCTGTAGGATAGATGAGCAGTTCGGCACCCTGCAGAGCCATCAGTCGGGCTGCCTCCGGGTACCACTGGTCCCAGCATACGAGTACGCCGAGTTTGCCCGCGCTGGTCTGAATCGGACGGAAGCCGAGGTCGCCAGGTGTAAAGTAGAACTTCTCGTAGTAGGCAGGGTCGTCGGGTATGTGCATCTTGCGATACTTGCCGGCGATAGAGCCGTCGCGCTCCATGACGACAGCCGTGTTGTGATACAGCCCCGGAGCACGGCGCTCAAAGAGCGATGTGACGATAACCACGTTACACTCGCGTGCCAATGCGCCGTAGAAGTCGGTAGACGGACCGGGGATAGGCTCCGCAAGGTCGAAGTTGTCAACATCCTCCACCTGACAGAAGTAGAGCGAGTTGTGCAGCTCTTGAAGCACAACGAGTTCTGCGCCACGCTTAGCGAGGTCGCGCACACCGTCGGCAAGACGCTGCATGTTTGTCTTCACGTCAGCCACGTTGTGCTGCTGAAGATATCCTATTTTCAAGTGTTTCATAATCTTACTACGTATTTATTTTGTTGCAAAGTTAGCCATTTTCGGTTAAAAAGCCTCATCTCAACTGCCAGAAAGCCACGGCAGCTGCTGCGGCAACGTTGAGCGAGTCGATGCCGCGTGCCATCGGTATGCGCACCACATAGTCGGCGGCGGCGATGGTAGCGGCAGGCAGTCCGTCGCCCTCGTTGCCCATGACGATGGCAAGACGAGGCTCGGCGAGCAGCGCAGCATCGTCAATAGACACCGACTTGTCGGTGAGAGCCATCGCAGCGGTGCGGAAACCATACCGGTTCAGGTCGCTGACAGGACCGTCTATCCACGTCCAAGGAATGGAGAACACCGCACCCATCGACACTCTCACCGCACGGCGGTTGAGCGGATCGCAGGAAGTACGCGTCATCAGCACAGCATCGATGCCGAGAGCGGCAGCCGAGCGGAACATGGCACCCACGTTGGTGGCATCGACAACGCCGTCGATAACCACCACACGACGCGCAGCGCGGCACACCTCCTCAACGCTTCGCTCCGCAGGGCGGCGCATAGCACAGAGCACGCCGCGCGTAAGCACGTAGCCGGTGAGCGAGGCAAGCAGTTCGCGACTGCCTGTGTAGACAGGTATGTCGCCACACCGACTGATTATCTCTGCCGCATCTCCATCTACATGGCGCTGCTCGCAAAGCAAAGCCAAGGGCTCGTAGCCCTCAATAAGCGCACGGTCGATGACCTTCGGACTCTCCACGATGAACACGCCACTACCCTTTTCGTAACTGTGGCGCAGCTGCTTCTCCGTGAGACTCGAGAAAAGCTCGACACCGGGGAATTCAAGCGAATCGATTTCTACTATAGCCATTGCGCAAATCGTTTACTTCGCCAACTGGCACTCGGCAGGATACTGCATCGTGAGACAATGGATAGATCCGTGCTGACGCACGATGGTGCGCGAGTCAATGCCGATGATGTCGTAACCAGGAAAAGCCTCAGCCACAAGAGCCAGAGCACGGGCATCGTTCTCCTCCTGTGCATAAGTAGGTACGATGACAGCACCGTTGATGATGAGGAAGTTGGCGTAGGTAGCCGGCAGACGGTCGCCGTCGTCGTAGAGCGCGTCGGGCATAGGCAGACGCAGCAGGCAATAGGGCTTGCCGTCGGCATCGGTTGCCACCTTCAGTTGCTGCTCAAGAGCGTGCAGGTCGGCATACTGCGGGTCGTTCTCGTCGTCGCAGCCCACATAGAGCAGCGTGTTGTCGGGACAGAGGCGCACGATAGTGTCGATATGTCCGTCGGTGTCATCGCCGATGAGTTGTCCGTGGTCGAACCATACTATCTTGCGGGCGCAGAGTCGCTCCTTCAGCACCTGCTCCACCTCTGCCTGCGACAGAGGTTGGTTGCGATTGGGCGCCATAAGGCATACGCTCGTGGTGAGCACCGTGCCGCGTCCGTCGCTCTCGATAGAACCACCTTCGAGCACGAAGTCGTCGTAGTCAACACGTTCGCCACCGAACACGCCGCGAGCGTAAAGCGTGCGGTTGATGAGGTTGTCCTTGTCGGCAGCGAACTTCTCGCCCCATCCGTTAAAACGGAAGTCGAGAAGACGGCAGGAGGCTACGGCATTCTTGCCGTAGTCAGAAGCATCACCGTCCTCAAAGGAGGCTACGGCATTCTTGCCGTAGTCACGCACCGCTTGCTCAGTTGGTGCAGCAGAGACTGCTGTTCCCTCAATGGGAATGTCGCTGCCTTCTGCTGCGGGGATGAGCGTAATGAAGGCGTGGTCGCGTGCCCAAGTGTCGTTGTTGTCACACTCGTAGATGCGCACGTTCTCCATCTCCTCGGCAGAAAGGCTCTCCTCGAGCTCTGCACGCACTGCATCGGGATGCTTAGCAGCGATGACAAGCGGCTCGTAATGAGCCACAGCCTTGGCTATCTGCACGAAGGTTTCGGTGATATCATCAAGGTACGGAAACCAGTCGGTATTCTCGTGAGGCCATGTGAGTTGCACGCACGCTTGGCGATGCCACTCGGCAGGAAGTATATAGTTTTCGTTCTGCATAAAATCTAACAATGTGTCATTTTTGTTTAAAACTACTGCAAAGTTAGTGTTTTTCCTTCAAACAGGCTTACAATTCAAGTTTTTTGACTAAATTTGCAAATAATACTTTATACTCTAAATAATGAACTTATGAAAGACTTCATCAAAAGCGTGCTTGCCACAATGGTCGGCATATTCGGCTTCTTTATCGTGATGGGCGTACTCACCATGATGAGCATCATCGGCATGGTGGCATCAAGCAGTGCTGCACAGAACGTAGAGGAGAACTCGGTGTTTGTGCTCAACCTATCGGGAACTATCAGCGCCCAGGGTACAGACAATCCGCTCAGCCTTTTCACAGGCGACGACTCGCAGAGCACCGGACTCAACAACATCCTCTCTGCAATCAAGAAAGCCAAGACTAACGACGACATAAAAGGCATATACATAGAAGCGGGCGCACTGATTACCAACTACGCTACGCTGCAGGAGATACGCAACGCCCTCGCCGACTTCCGCAAGAGCGGCAAGTGGATTGTGGCTTACGGCGACTACTACACGCAGGGTGCCTACTACGTAGCATCAGTAGCAAACAAGGTGTACATCAATCCAAAGGGCATCGTCGACTGGCACGGCATCGGAGCGCAAACCATGTTCTACAAGGACTTCATGGCTAAGTTCGGCGTGAAGTGCGAGGTGGTGAAGGTGGGCACGTTCAAGAGTGCCACCGAGACCTTTACCGAGGAGAAGATGAGCGATGCCAACCGCCTGCAGACACAGACCTTCATCAACGGCACATGGCAGAACATCTGCACCGCCGTATCGAAGAGCCGTGGCATCAGCATCGACTCGCTTAACAGCTACGCCGACTCGTACCTCGCACTGCAGTCGACAGAGATGCTCATGAAGACGAAGATGGTGGACGGAATGATGTACAGCGACAAGGTGAAGGATGCCGTGAAGAAGATGATGAAGCTCGAGAAGGACGACGACATTGCGCAACTCACTCTCAGCGACATGCTCAACGTGAAGGACGAGAAGGTGGAGGGCGACAAGATTGCCATCTACTATGCGTCGGGCGACATCGTGCAGGATCCTAAGGCTGCCACAATGTTCGGCAGCAACGACTATATAGCAAGCCGCAAGGTGTGCAAAGACCTTGAGGACCTTATGAACGACGACGACGTGAAAGCCGTTGTGGTGCGCATCAACTCGGGCGGCGGCGACGCGTACGCTTCGGAGCAGATGTGGCATCAAATGAGCGAACTGCGCAAGGTGAAGCCGGTTGTGGTGTCGATGGGCGACTACGCTGCGTCGGGTGCCTACTATATGTCGGCTCCCGCTTCGTGGATCGTGGCTCAGCCGAACACGCTGACGGGCAGCATCGGCATCTTCGCCGTGATACCCGACTTCAGCGGACTCGTGACAAGCAAGCTCGGTGTGCGCTTCGACGAGGTGAAGACCAACCGCAACTCTACATTCGGCAACACCATGGCACGCCCATTCAACGCCGAAGAGACGGCTATGCTGCAGGCAAGCGTGAACCGTGGCTACAGCCTGTTCCGCCAGCGTGTGGCTGACGGCAGACATCTCACTATCGAAAGCGTAGAGAAGATTGCACAGGGACGCGTTTGGCTCGCTACCGACGCGCTCAACATCAAGCTCGTAGACCAGCTTGGTGGCATCGACGACGCGGTGAAGAAGGCTGCACAGCTCGCAAAGCTGAAAGAATACTACACAAGCGACTACCCTGCTGCCGCTTCGTGGATAGACAACTTGCTCAACTCGATGACTTCGTCGGGCACATATCTCGACGCACAACTCCGACAGACACTCGGCGAACTATATCAGCCGTTCACCGTGCTGCGCTCTATCGATAAGCGCGAGGCTATCCAGGCACGCATACCATACGCCATAAGCATCAAGTAATAAATATAATAAATGTGAGAACAGAAGGCGACTTTATAAAAATCAACGAGTGGCTGCTACCGCTTAGCTGGCTCTACGGTTTGGGAGTACGACTGCGCAACTGGATGTTCAACATCGGACTGAAGAAGAGTCGCAGTTTCGACATACCAGTCATATCCGTGGGAAATATCACCGTAGGCGGTTCGGGCAAGACTCCACACGTGGAATATCTCATCAATCTGCTGCATGAGAAGTTCCGCGTAGCTGTGCTCTCGCGCGGATACAAGCGCAAGAGCCACGGCTATCTGCTCGCCGGAAAGGACACCACGATGCCCGAGATTGGCGACGAGCCGTTCCAGATGAAGAGCAAATACAGCGACATCTACGTGGCTGTAGACAAAGACCGCTGCCATGGCATCGACCGACTAACCACCGATGATGCCACGAAGGATGTGGATGCCATTCTGCTCGACGATGCCTACCAACACCGCTATGTGAAACCGGGCATAAACATACTGCTCATCGACTACCACCGCCTGATCATCTACGACAAGCTGCTGCCAGCAGGACGTATGCGCGAGCCGAAGGAGGGCACGTCGAGAGCCGACATCGTAATCATCACGAAATGTCCGAAAGACCTGAAACCGATGGAGTTCCGCGTACTGAAACGTGCGCTTAACCTCTACCCCTATCAGGACCTCTACTTCACCACGCTGCGCTACAACGCACTAAAGACACTGTTCTCCGACGAACGCCTATCGCTAAACGCCCTGCCGAAGAACGTGAACATAATGCTGCTCACGGGTATCGCCTCGCCCGAGCAGATGATGGTAGACCTGCAGGCTGTGTCGAAACGTATCACACCGCTCACCTTCGGCGACCACCATCAGTTTACAGCCGAGGACGTAGAGCAGATAAACAGCACGTTCGCTGCCATGCCCAAGCCGAAAGTGATAATAACAACGGAGAAGGACGCAACGCGACTTGAACACCTGGACGGATTGTCCGACGAAACGAAATCTAACATTTACGCTCTCCCGATACGCATACAATTCATGCTCGGAGGGGAGGAAGAATTCAACAATAAAATTATAATCTATGTACGAAAAAATTCAAGAAACAGCATCTTGGTTAAAAGAAAGAATGACCACAAAGCCTGAAACTGCCATCATCCTCGGCACAGGTCTCGGACAGCTCGCTACTGAAATCACAGACAGCTACGAGTTCTCATATTCAGACATCCCTAACTTCCCCATATCTACCGTTGAGGGCCACTCCGGCAAACTCATCTTCGGCAAGCTCGGCGGCAAGGACATCATGGCTATGCAAGGACGCTTCCACTACTACGAGGGCTACTCGATGAAGGACGTTACGTTCCCTATCCGCGTGATGTACGAACTGGGCATCAAGACCCTCTTCGTAAGCAACGCTTCGGGCGGCATGAACCCTGAGTTCAAGATAGGCGACCTGATGATTATCACAGACCACATCAACTTCTTCCCAGAGCACCCGCTGCGCGGCAAGAACTTCCCGACCGGTCCGCGCTTCCCGGATATGCACGAGACTTACGACCACGCTCTCATCAAGGAGGCTGACCAGATTGCCGAAGAGAAGGGCATCCGCGTGATGCACGGCGTATATGTAGGCGTGCAGGGTCCGACATTCGAGACTCCGGCTGAGTACAAGATGTACCACCGCCTCGGCGGCGACGCTGTAGGCATGAGCACCGTGCCTGAGGTAATCGTGGCTCACCACTGCGGCATTCGCACATTCGGCATCTCTATCATCACCGACCTCGGACTGGAGGACACCCCTGTTGAGGTATCGCACGAGGAGGTGCAGGTGGCTGCCAACAACGCACAGCCGCTCATGACCGAAATCATGCGCGAGATGATTCGCCGAGCTTAACAGTATACATTAATTATATATATGACCGACATTTCAAAACTCGGTGAGTTTGGCCTTATCCACCATCTCACCGACAACATAAAAATAAAGAACGAATCGACCCTCAAGGGCGTGGGTGACGACTGCGCCGTGCTCCACTACCCCGACTCTGAAGTGCTCGTAACTACAGATATGCTCATGGAGGGCGTACACTTCGACCTCACATATATCGACCTGCAGCATCTTGGATACAAGTCGGCAATGGTGAACATCAGCGACATCTTTGCCATGAACGGCACACCGCGACAGCTCACCGTGAGCATCGCGCTGAGCAAGCGCTTCAAGGTGGAGGACATGGAGGAGTTCTACAGCGGACTGCGCATGGCTTGCGACAAGTGGGGCGTCGACATCGTTGGCGGCGACACCACATCGTCGTACACCGGACTCGCCATCAGCATCACATGCATCGGTGAGGCTCGCAAGGAGGACATCGTCTACCGCAACGGAGCAAAGGACACCGACCTCATCTGCGTAACGGGCGACCTCGGTGCGGCTTACATGGGTCTACAACTGCTCGAACGCGAGAAGAGCGTCTACTACCAGCAGGTGGACGAGGCACGCAAGAAGAACGACAAACATGCTCTCGAAGAGCTAAAAGGCTTCCAGCCCGACTTCGCCGGCAAGGAGTATCTGCTGCAGCGCCAGCTTCAGACTGAAGCTCGCGGCGACATCATTGCACGCTTCCGCGAACTGAACATCCGACCTACAGCGATGATGGACATCAGCGACGGACTCTCAAGTGAACTGATGCACATCTGCAAGCAGTCGAACTGCGGATGCCGCATCTACGAGAAGAATATTCCGATCGACTATCAGACGGCGGTGATGGCTGAGGAGCTGAACATGAACGTAACAACGTGCGCCCTCAACGGCGGCGAGGACTACGAACTGCTCTTCACCGTGCCAATCGGCGACCACGAGAAGATTCAGCAGATGGACAACGTGAAGCTGATTGGACACATCACACGTCCTGAACTCGGACAGATGCTCGTAACACGCGACAACCAGGAGTTCGAACTGAAGGCGCAGGGATGGAATCCGCTGAGCGAAAAATAACATAGGAGGGTATGGCATCGTGCCATAACCACGCAGCCTTATAGGGGAGTGTGTCAAAACTAAAATATTTGGCCAATTGAATAGCAAACGGTTCTAATCGTAGGAGGCTACGGCATTCCTGCCGTAGCCATTAGTAACTGAAACACACCTGTTTGCAATGGCTACGGCAGGAATGCCGTAGCCTCCTACAGTTAGCCATTCTTCGCAATTCTATAGTTTTGACACACCCTCTTTTTTTATCAATAAAAAGCAGTCCCTTTATTGTTGCAAAAACTCAGACTTAGTGTTGTAAAAGCTCATATTTAGTGTTGCAAAAACTCAGATTTAGCGTTGTAGAAGCTCTGCTCTACTCACCGGACGGCGAACGCAATCCGATCAGACGGCGGACGCAATCCAATCGGGCGGCGGACGGTATACAATGACAAGAACATAGGCTTTACATTATTACAATGCAGCATTTGCATCACATAAGATCTGTTGCGATACCACAAAAACCCCACTCTTACCCAATTCTATTTCCACTCTCAAACCACTACACACCACTATATAATCACACAACTTACAGTTCAAAATATCATTTTTCACAAAAAATCGACAAATAATTTGGCAGATTCAAAAATAATGCGTACCTTTGCACTCGCAAAATTAACGCAGTTGGTGCCATAGCTCAGATGGTAGAGCAAAGGACTGAAAATCCTTGTGTCCCCGGTTCGATTCCTGGTGGCACCACAATGTAAAAGAGTCATTCTTCGGAGTGACTCTTTTTTGTTTTCATTTTATACATTACCTTTGTAATGTTTTTTCCGAAAAATCAATGTTTTGCTTAGTTTTTCGCTTTGCTCAACTGTATAGATAAGTATATGACACAAGAAAAGGACATAGAACAGATGTTTCGGCGGCACTATGAGAAGATGTACAATCTGGCCAGATACATTCTCTCGGATGACGACGAGAGCAAGGATGTGGTGAGCGAAGTGTTCACGCAGATTCTTGCTGATGATGTAGTCCTGTTGCCTGAGAGCGAAGAAGGCTATCTGATGCGAAGCGTGCGCAACCGCTGTCTCAATCAGATTGCTCACAAGAGCGTTAAGGAAAGAGTGGCGAAGCTACTGTTGGATGATGCCGACGTGATTCTTGCTGAAGACACCGACGAGCGTCTCGAACAACTGCTGCTTCTCATCGACGACCTTGAACCTCCCATCCGTAAGCTAATCTTCCGACTGCGCTATCTGCAAGACAAGTCGTATCAGGAGGTGGCAGACGAGGTGGGAGTAAGTAAAGTGACGGTGTTCAATCATCTCTCCAAGGCAATGGACTGGATTAAAAGACAAATTAAATGAGCAAAACAATGAGTACGATGAACAAAGACGAAAAGCGGTTGATGCTCTTCGATATGCAGGAGCATCCCGAGAAATATACCGACGAGCAGGTGGAACGCTTGCTTGCCGACGAAGAAGCGCAGGAATTTCTACGCGACTTGGCTATGGCGAGAATGGCCGGCAAGAAGGCCACGCCAAAGAAGGTGGATGTGGACAAGGCTTGGAGGGAGTTTTCGGAAAAGCACAATAAGGCTAAGTCTATTGGCAACGGAACGAACACTTCTTACCACAACCGAATGCAGATCGCAGCCTCTATCATTGGCATCATCTTCCTCTCGGGCGTAGCCTTGGCTGCCGTGCAGAACGGCTGGTTAAAGTTCGCGGTTTCTGACAAAGTTGCGGATAATAAGACTACGACAGAACAGACCGTAAAACAAAAGCCATCAGCCGACGATAGCCTTAAAGCCGTTACTGCAGAGCCAAATGACTCGCTCGACATGAAGCCCGTCGTATTCGACAATACCGAGTTGGGAACGATACTTACGCAGATGACAGACTTCTATCACGTGAAGGTGAGGTATGACAACGCCGACACACAGCATGTGCGTCTCTTCTTCAACTGGAACAAGACGAAGACATTGGAGCAGAACCTGGAGATTCTGAATGCTTTCGACCGCATACAGATAGAGTATGCCGAAGGAGAATTGGTCGTAAAATAAGAACGGAGGACGTATTATGAAAAACATATTTAAGCCAACGCCCGACAGCAGCAAGACCATCTGCCTGCTTCTTTTATTTCTGCTGTCTTTCGTCCAGCAGTCTTACGGCCAGCGCATCACCAGACAATATAATAATGTGTCGTTCTCCGAGGCGTTGAAGGACCTGAATGCCCGTCAGCATAAGTACACCATCAACTTTGTGTACGACGAGTTGGAGGACTTCAAGGTGACAAAGAGCATACGCAACATGAGTGTTCCAAATGCCATCATGCAACTCATTGGCTTCTACCCTATCAGAATGACGCAGGTAGAGGACAACATTATGGTGGAATGTACGCAGAAGTCAACGCTTAGATATAAGGGACGCATTGTTGACGAGCGAGGCAATGCAGCCGAATACGCCACAATAGCCTTGCTGTCGCCCATCGATTCCACCATCGTAGGTCAGGGCGTGAGCAATGAGAACGGCTATTTTGTCATTCCTTCCAACTACAGAAAGGTGTTAGTCCGCATCACATACATTGGCTATAAGACCGTAAACCGTATATTCAACAATACGGAGATGGGCATCATCCGACTGCAACCCAAGACCATGACGGTTAAAGGTGTTGTGGTGAAGGGCAAAAGAAATACAGTGAAAGTAGAATTGAACAAGATAACCGTGGATGTAGCACATTCCTATTTGCAGTATATGGGAAAAGTAACCGATGTGCTCGGCATAATTCCAGAATTAACCTCCGACTTGCAGTTGTTAGAAGGTGGAACTCCAACATTTGTTCTCAACGGAAGACCCGTAAGTATGGCTGAGCTTAAAGCCATACCTGCGTCGCAGGTAAACAAAATTGTGGTTGATTCAAATCCAACAGTAGAATATAGCGCCAGCAATAAGGGCGTTGTGTACATCACCACCAAAACAGCATTGGGCAATACACTGTCTACAGAGTTAAGCAACACGTCTATTTTTGCCAGAAACTATGTGGATATGGCAAATGTGTCCATAAACGAGAAATACAAGAAGGTGAGCAATATTCTTATGGCAGGGTTTTCGTATTTAAGTACAACACAGATAGACAAAACCACAGAGACTGTATTCTTGCCACAAAAAGACATAGAGAGCGCAAAGGAGAGACATACGATAGGAAACGCTCGTACGTTCGAATGGTTCTATTCGATGAACTGGGAAATCAGCCGACAACAGTCGTTCGGCTTTCAATATACGGGCAACATATGCAACACGCATATAAAAGAACCTACTTGGCAGACAATGAATGGAACCGAAATGACGTTCAATCAGAAGAAGCGAGGAGCAGACTATCTGCATAGTGCCAGCGTGAACTATAGAAACGAAATCGACTCTACACGCACACTCTCTATTATAGCCGATTACGCACAGAACCACTCCGATGAGACTGGATTGGCAGCCACTGTTCCTGCTGTCGCTACAGCAAGTGAGGGGAAATATCACATCGGAGGTACACGCCTATCATACAACAGTCGTCGCAAGTGGGCTAACGTGTCAATGGGGCTTTTCTTCTCGACTATGAACAATAAAGGCAATTATGCCTACAATGCGGATGTAGAGACATACAATACTCACGAGAGTCTGTATGGTGCATATTTGTCACTTTCGAGACAATTCTACAGCTTTTATTTGCAAGGTGGCTTGCGCATGGAAGCCGACCATAGAAAGTTGGAGACCGGCGTGTCTGGAACGTTCACCGACTCTACAGAATGGAAACTATTCCCCAACTTGGTAGCAAAGAAGCAACTGACAGCCAAATCTTCTGTGAGCTTATCCGTAGGACAGACCATCGGACGCCCTTCGTTTTCCAACTTGAATCCCGGACTCTACTATTATGATGCCATCTCATATAAGGTAGGAAACCCGCAGCTGAAGCCAAATGTAACAACCAACATAAAGTTCAGCTATAACTATGGCAACTTGTTGGCATCAGTAGCCTACAACAGAAGTAAAGACAGAATAGTAGATCTGCCGTTCTGGACAGAAACGTCGGTTGACAATAAGAACATCAAGTGGATGCCTGTGAACTTTAACAAGTCAGAGAACATTGTGGCTACCGCTTTATATAACTTTTCGATAGGTCCGGTCCAGGTAGATCTGACTGGTTCATTCGTCCAGCCCTTTGTCAAGGCAAACTATTTAGGAGAAGAACACTCATGGAACAAGGCTTCTTGGGATATTAATGCAAATGCGCAGTGGCCATTGAACAACCATTCAATTTTAGTATTCGATGCTTATTTCGACAGTGGCGGCACAAGTACGTTGTTCGACCATAAGAGTTGGTGGACGATGGATCTTGTCTATATACTTCGCATAATGAAGGACAAGCTGAACTTGACGGTTGCTGCTAATGACATATTCCATACCGACAGGTCGAACAACTGGACAATGAAATATAACAACATACGGACAACGATGGATACCAACGGCGACACTCAACGCCTGGTAGTGAAATTGAGCTACAATTTTGGCACGTTGAAACTGGACAGCACTAAGAAATCAGCTTCAAAGGATTTCCTGAACAGATTGTGATAAGTGACTTCCTGTTCAAAGAAATCCGCTATAAAATATCGCAGTCTGAAATTAAGCCAGCGTACACCACATGGTGACGAAGAACGGCACGGTGAAGTCGGTGACGAAGCCGTGGTATATGCTGAGTGCAACGTAGCGCTGACCTACGGTCTGCGTGATGATGGGCAGTGTGGTGTCCATTGTCGTTGCGCCACCAGACGAGATCGGAGCCAGCGGACCGAACCACTTGGCGAGCAGCGGAGTGAGCAGAAGCGTAATCATCTCGCGTATGATGTTAGCCAGCAGAGCGATGGTGCCGAGTTCGGCACCGCGATACTCGGTGATGAAGATGCTCGAAAGCGAGTAGTAGGCGAAGCCGCTGTCTACAGCCAGACAGTCGGTGAGCTGACGGTGATGGAGCAAGGAGCACACATCGTTGTTCATCAAGAAGAATGCCGCCATCGCTCCCATCCACGAACCGAGTATTGTGGCTACAGGCAGCAAAGCCAAGCGCGGATTCAGACTCTTTATCTCGCTCTTCATGTCAGGATTGAGACCTATGCTGACGCCTACGCAGAGCAGCAGTGCGCACAGCGCCACGAAGCTTGTACCGCTGCTCAGTATCCATTCGGGCATACCGCCGCTGCGTCCTGCCAGCACGCCGAGCACGAAGAACGCCACTACTATCAGACTACCTTTCATCGTTTCTCTCCTCCTTTCATGCTTTTCCACAACGCCCACGCCAGCACGCAGCTGCCAAGCGTTGCGCTCACCGACAACACCATCGCCTCTACGCCCAACGTGGGCAGTGCGGCGATAAGCTCTCTGTTGCTGCCCACCTCAAGACCGAGCATGAAGAGCAGCAGCCATATCAGCCACGTCGTTATGCGTCCGTTCAACGCACCTATCGCCCCGACCTTTGAAGCCAGTCGGGTGCGCAGGGTATAACCTAAGGCTATACCGAGAAATATAAACAGTATTACTATAAACATTACTTTTGATGCATTAAGAGTTTGTGCGAAATTACAACATTTCGGGCAGACTGCAAAGAAAAGAACTGAAAGTCTTTAGGCTTTCAGAATATTATACGGGAAGCCTAACGGCAAAACATTTGCAATAACGCCACTTTCGATTTTTACAAATATTTGCAAGTGGTTCGCTTTTTACAAATAAAGGTTCGCTTTTTATAAACGCTTTGTCTGACATAAGCCGTAACTTTGCAAAGTAAAAGTTAGGAGGTATGGGCATCTTGCCCATACCACGCAGCCTAAAAAGTAAAAGAGTTTTAAAAAAGAATATATAAACAATTTAAACAATACAACCATTATGGCAAACGAAAAGAAATTCAGAATAGAAGCCGACCTCTTGGGAGAGCTTCAGGTTCCTGCTGACGCACTCTACGGCGTGCAGACTCAGCGCGGTATCAACAACTATCATATCTCGCGCAAGACTATGAGCGACTACCCCGACTTCATCATTGCCAACGCATACGTAAAACTGGCAGCCGCACAGGCCAACCACTCGCTCGGCGTTATCAACGACGAGATCTCGAGTGCGATATCTGAGGCTTGCCGCGAGATTATCGACGGCAAGTGGCACGAGAACTTCCCTATCGACATGATTCAGGGCGGCGCAGGCACATCAGTTAACATGAACGTCAACGAGGTTATCGCCAACCGCGCACTCGAAATCATGGGTCACGAGAAGGGCGAATACCAGTATTGCTCGCCTAACGACCACGTCAACTGCGGTCAGAGCACCAACGACGCATACCCGACATCTATCCGTCTGGCACTCATTCGCATGAACATCCACCTCGTAGGCGCACTCACCGGCCTCATCAGCGCTTTCCGCTACAAGGCAGAGGAGTATAACGACACTATCAAGATGGGTCGCACACAGTTGCAGGACGCTGTGCCTATGACAATCGGTCAGGAGTTCAACGCATACGCCAACAACCTTGAGGAGGAGATTCTCAACCTCGAGCGCAACGTGAAGCTGCTGCACGAAATAAACATGGGCGGCACAGCCATCGGTACCGGTCTGAACGCCGTTCCGGGCTTCGCAAAGCTCTGCGCTGCCAACCTCAGCAAACTCACCGGCGAGAACTTCGTATCGGCAAGCGACCTCGTAGAGGCCACACCCGACACCGGCGCTTACGTAAGCTATTCATCAGCATTGAAGCGTTTGGCTATCAAACTCTCTAAGATCTGCAACGACTTGCGTCTCATGGCTTCAGGTCCACGCTGCGGTTTGAACGAGATCAACCTTCCGCCGAAGGCTCCTGGTTCTTCAATCATGCCGGGCAAGGTGAACCCTGTCATCCCAGAGGTTACAAACCAGGTTTGCTTCAAGGTTATCGGCAACGATACCACCGTCAGCTTCGCAGCCGAGGCTGGTCAGCTCGAGCTGAACGTGATGGAGCCAATCATCACAGCGAGCCTCTTCGAGAGCCTCACATGGCTGAAGAACGCCATCGAGACACTCACCGAGGAGTGCGTTCTCGGCATCACCGTGAACAAGGAGCGTTGCTACGAAATGGTGAAGAACAGCATCGGCATCGTTACTGCCCTCAACCCAATCATCGGCTACAAAGCAAGCTCGAAGGTGGCAAAGGAAGCTCACGCTACGGGTCGCTCCGTGTACGACATCGTTATCGAGCAGGGCTTGATGAGCAAGGAAGAGCTCGACAAAGCACTCGACCCGAAGGAGATGCTCCACTCGCACAAGTTCTCTTTGAAATAAAGCAATAATGTAGGAGGGTATGGCATCCTTGCCATACCCACGCAACCTTCTATGCAGCCCTCATAGGAGGGTATGGCATCCTTGCCATACCCACGCACCCTTCTACGCAGCCCTCATAGGAGGGTATGGCATCCTTGCCATACCCACGCACCCTTCTACGCAGCCCTCGTAGGAGGTATGGGCATCTTGCCCATACCACGCCACCACCAAACATTCAAAAGCAGAGAGCTAATAATAAATAGACAAGTAAACCTGTAAGCGAAACCATATTTCAAACAAATGGTTTCTGCTTACAGGTTTTTTTTATAATTTTGCACTACATCAATCAAAAGAAGACATATTCGATGAAAGTATACAACTTGGAAGAGTTTGCCACCAAATATAAGCTGAAGGATATATATGGAGCATACGCCGCCCACTTCTCCGTGAACGGAGAAGAGAGCGACAGCTTTTCCGGCTTTGACACATCCGAATACAACATATTTCATTGTATGGCGGAAGAGCGCACCCTGTTCACCAAACTACTCTTGGTGCATGAGGGTTGCTGCCGTATGCGCCTATTGGAAGACAACGCAGAGCAGAGCATACAGCTCTCAGCTCACAATCTGCTGATAACCACGCCACACGAAGTGGCACACATCGAACAGCTGTCTGCCGACTTCAAGGCGGAAGCGATACTCGTCGACGAGAACTTCGCCAAACAGGTGCAACGCTACCAGCTCGACGACACAAAATACAAGAGCATAGCCGACATCTTCCACTTCGTGCGCGACATCGTGCGCCACCAGCATATCAACAAAGTAGAGATGATACGCAGTATGTTCAACGTTCTGAAGCTCATCATCGACGAGCTGCCCTACGAGCAGTGCTCCGTAACGCGCGACCTCGGACACAAGAAAGAGGTGTACGAGGTTTTCCTACAACACCTCTACCGCAACTATCGCAAAGAACGTCAGATACGCTTCTATGCTGACCTGATGAACGTGTCAACGGCTTATCTCTCGCGACTCGTAAAGGAGATAAGCGGATCGACCATAAACGAACACGCCACATCGCTCGTCTACAAGGAGATCTGCAACCTGCTCACGCAGACCGATATGACGATGGGCGAGATAGCCGACCATCTCAACTTCAGCGACCAGAGTGCCATGACCAACTTCTTCAAGCAGCGCTCAGGAATGACACCACTCGCCTACCGCAACAGATAAAAGTAAAAGAGTAAAAAAGTAGGAGGTATGGGCATCTTGCCCATACCACGCAGCCACAAAACATTTAAAAGTAAAAAGGTAAAAGCGTAAACAGGATAACATATGAAAACACAAGCCCCCAATAGCACCCCGTCTCACCGAACGCAGAAGGCTGCATCGGTGAGCGATATGACGGTCGGATCGCCACTGCGCCAAATCACGAAGTTCGCACTGCCCTTGATACTTGGCTACATCCTTCAACAGATGTACCTCGTCATCGATGCCGTCATCGTAGGCAGATGGATTGGTGTAGAAGCATTGGCAGCCGTGGGCGCATCCACCTCCATCACCTTCCTCGTTATGGGCTTCTGCAACGGAGCCTGCGCAGGCTTCGCCATACCCGTAGCGCAAGCGTTCGGGGCGAAGGACTACCGCAAGATGCGCATCTACGTAGCCAACGCTGTTAGAGTGTCGGCTGTCATAGCCACGGTGATAATGGTGCTCTCGCTTATGTCCTGCCACCGCATCCTGCAGATGGTGAACACCCCGACCGACATCTTCCACGATGCCTATACGTTCCTCATGCTGCAGTTCGCAGCCATACCGCTCACGTTCGCCTTCAACCTCCTCTCCGGTCAGATACGCGCACTCGGCAACTCGCGCCAGCCGTTCTACTTCCTCATCACTTCCGCCCTCGTGAACATCCTGCTTGACGTTGTGCTCATACTCTTCTGTGGCATGGGCGTAGCAGGAGCCGGCATAGCCACATGGCTCTCGCAAGCAGTATCCGTAGCATTGTGTATATGGTATATACGCAAGCACATGCAACTGCTCATCCCACAAGGCGACGAACGTCGCTACGACAACCGCCGCACGAGCATACTGCTCAACAAAGGCGTGCCGATGGGCTTGCAGTTCTCCATCACCGGCATTGGCATCATCATGCTGCAGAGTGCCAACAACGCTCTCGGCACTACATGCGTGGCTGCCTTCACCGCCTCGCTCCGCATAAAGTATCTCTTCACCTGCGTCTTCGAGAACATCGGCGTAGCAATGGCTACCTACTGCGGACAGAACCTCGGAGCACAGCGTATAGACCGCGTAACGCGTGGCGTGAAGGATGCCATCTGCCTCATGCTCGTCTACTTCCTCTTCACCTTCGTCGTGATATATCCCTCTGCCGACTATATGATGCAGCTCTTCGTAGACAGCGGCGAGGCTGCCGTGGTGAGCAACGCTGCGCAGTACATGCGCATCAACAACTACTTCTACCCCACCCTCTGACTGCTCACCATTCTGCGCTACGCCATCCAGGGGCTCGGCTTCAGCAACCTCTCCATGCTCAGCGGCGTGATGGAGATGATAGCACGCTGCGGTGTCAGCCTATGGCTCGTGCCAGCTATCGCCTGGACCGGCGTCTGCTTCGGCGACCCCATAGCCTGGATCATGGCAGACCTGTTCCTTATTCCGGCATTTCTGTGGGTGCAGCGTAGATTGAAAAAAAGAAAGTAATACAATTATCAAACAATTAAAGAAAGAAAGGACAACACTATGCACATCGAAGAAAGTTTCATTTGTGGCAAGCACACAGCAGCTGACTGTGAAGACGGCATCGTATGCACACCCAACTTCGTGGCTGTAATCGACGGCAGCACAAGCAAGACACCCTTCCGACTCGACCAAACGATGAAGAACGGACGCTTCGCCATGCTGCTCATCCGCAACTATATCCGCCAGATGGCTGCCGAAGCCACGCTGGAGGAGTTCTGCCAGAGCATAACGAGCCGCATCGCAGAGGAATACGCAGAGCGCGGCATATCCGAACGCATGGCTGCGCATCCTGAGGAGCGTCTCACTGCTTCTGCAATAGTATACAGCGAACATCGGAAGGAGGTATGGATGGTGGGCGACTGCCAGGCCATAGTAGACGGCGTGTTCTACGAAAACCCAAAGCCTTACGAGCAGGAGACAGCCATGCAGCGCGCCGACATGATAAAGGGCGGCATGCTGCCCGCAGACGCCCGCCACGCCATAGAGCCGCAGATAATAAAGGCAATGCTCGAAGGCCAGAACCGCCTGTATGCCGTAATAGACGGCATGCCGATATACATGCCCGGCACACGACTCGTCAGCGTACGCAGCTCCGCCGTACTTGCCTCCGACGGTTACCCCACTCTGCTGCCCACGCTCCGCGACACCGAAAAGGCGCTGGCAAAGCAGCTCGCCGACGACCCGCAGAACATTCGCAGCTTTGTAGCTACGAAAGGTCTCGTTGAGGGCAACAAGAGCTTCGACGATCGGGCGTATGTAAGGCTAACCGTATAGCTGCCGTTTTGTATGATTGTCGCATTCGCACTATCCGCCACGGCACAGACATCCGGCGCATAGTAGGCTGTGCATCAACCTATCTGCCAGCATCTGTATACATCACTGTGTATCAACAGAATAAAGGCTGGCAGATAAGCCCCAAGAACAGCGAATCTGTCAGCCACCATAAACGAGCTTATCTATTCCCCTTCGCCCTATTATGTGTCTTGCAAAGCATCTGACAATTACTTTCGTCGGTCACTCCGCCTTTACTCCAAGCCTCAACGTGATCGGCATCCATTTCTTTTAGCGCCCAAATCCTATCTTTGTTTGCATCATGCCCAAGAGCACAGAGAGGACAGTTACTGATATTTTTTTCTTTAGCTTCTGCTGTCTGACGATTATACACTCTGCGTTTGATATTTTCATCAAAAACGCGCACATTCAGAAGTTTTTTATCTTGGCATCCATCCAGCACATATTCGAAGATGTTCTTTTTATCTGTAACGCATGGATCATTTTGTAGCTCTTCCACTCTTTGCGCAACCTCTTTATGATCGTATGGTTTGTTGTGATACTTATCGTATAGTTCGCCCCATTTAAGTCCTTTCATCGTAGAATAATAAACATCAAAGGTTTTTTCTATCCATGAGATAATATCACTAAAGTGCAATTTGAGTTCGTTGATGTTGTCTTCACGACGATGTTCTTGCATGTAGTCTTTGATATGTCCATGACTCACCCAATTAAGTGCCGCTTGCAGAAATTCTTGTCTACTAACAGACCCTGATATATAACATCCCCATTTTTGCACACGAGAATCTTGCTTATTGCTGAATTCCTTTCTTGCAGCACTAACGAACGGACCGGAATATATAGCATTGAGCGTTTCCTGTTCGTTAAGTTTTATTCCACCGATATTGATGATTTTAAACCATTCTTTTATTTCTGTTTCTGTACCCTCGCAGATATAAGCAAGCATTTCTGTATTTTCAATCAGTTCCCTTTCTTCGGCATTTAAAGCCTTAAATTTATAAGGAATATCACCTTTCATATAAGAAAACTTACCTATCAAGTATCTGCCAAGACTCGTGAGGCGTTGCTGACCATCAAGAACCTCCAAACGTCCATTAGGGAGCTTGTTAAAATAAAGCAATCCCAACGGATATTTTTTCAGCACAGAATCGATAACAGCAATTTCTTTTTCACTTTTGTTCTCACTGTAGAGATAATTGCGCTGATACTCTGGCTGTATGGTAAGTTTCCCTGCTAAACCATACAATCCTTTTCCGTCAACTTCGCTATAGTCGAATTGTTCACATAGCTCCTTTACTGTATAAGTGTGTAATGTCGCTTCCATTTCCTATTGTTTTTTGCGAATTAAAATTCGAGCGTAACATTTTGAATAATAAACACCATCTACTATATAGTTTACCTCACCTTCTTTTGGAGATTCTAACCTTATGGATGCACCATCATTCAATTTAGTGACAACAGTTTTTTTACCTGTCTTACTGACTTGTATTTGCTTAGGATATATTTTACTTGCCATTCCAAACCAACTCTGTGTTATTCCGACAATTTCAAATTGTTCGGGACAATATTTGTCCATATAAGTAAGTGAAACTCCCATCATACCATTATAATCAGAAGGAATCGCATCAAAATAGTTTACTTCTATCGCATCAAAATTATCATATCGCTTATATCCTATATTCTTAATCTCTTTATGTTTACTATATTTAATATTATCTTCTTGCGTCATCAGATTAAGTGGCTGATGTCTTCTACCATGCTCTATATTGGTAAACCAACATATAGAAGGAACACGATTTACTTTCATTCCATTTATTTCCTTCTCAAATTTATAGGTTGGTGCATATTCAAAATCTTCAGGAACTCGAAAATACATACCCCTATTAAAATTAGTCGCCCCTACCCATATTTTGTTTTCCTTAAGTTTTGGAAAAACTTCTTTATATGAAATTGCATTTATATTTCCTAAGATAACAAATGATTTATCTGTCTCTACTATCCATGTAAAGAATTCTCGGAACAAAGAAAACGGAGGATTTGTTATGATGATGTCGGCTTCATCTCTCAGCTTCGTTACCTCATCACTTCTAAAGTCGCCGTCACCTTCAAGATAATCCCACTGCAAGTCATCAAGGTCGATAACCCCATCGCCTGTAGTATCTTCTGTAAGCACAAAGATCTTTCCGTGAGTCCTTGTTTTATCCTTGTCGAATTTGGGCGATTGCGTCTCAAACAACGATAGTTGCGTACCGCCTTTATACGTTTTGCTATCAGGTGCATAGCTTGTTGATATGAGTTTCTTCAAACCCAATTCTTCAAAGTTCTGCGCAAAATACTTTGTGAAGTTGCTCCATTCAGGATCGTCACAAGGCAGCAACACGATTTTTCCACGAAACACATCCGGATTATAATCAAGATATGCCTCCATCTCAGCCTCAATGTCATAGAACTGCGTGTAGAACTCGTCTTTCTTGTCGGCCTTTGCTTTTGATAATGTACTATTTGCCATAAAAATTGATAGTTGTTTTTAGCTGGCACCCAACTATCAATCCGCAAACGCGACATGGTACGACAAGACATAAGAAAAGCGTGATGCCATCCTTATCGCGTTTAGCACGGGGTGGCCTCGGATTGGAACCCCGGAGTATCTCTAAGAATGCACCACGCCTATTGCGTGTGCATCGCTTTTTGATACTACAGGGATAACTATACGAGTCACCTGTCACATATTATTCGTGCTTTTTATTCCAAAGACAAATTGCTGCTACGCAATTCATCTTCTACCAATTGAGTTTCCGAGGCTCTTGGCTAAACGCGAAATAATAGCGAATGCTTATTTTTTTACCACAATGTCTGCATATCCTCATATAGAATATGAAGATAGACAACGCAAAGTTACGAAAAAACATTGACAAAACAAGTGGCAAACATAACTTTTGCCGATTTTTCATATTACCAAGCTATTGTTGTCCAACACAACATGATGGGCAAAAGAAAGGATTGTTCCGTCGAATACTGCCGATACGTCTACGCCACGGCGCACAAGCTCGTCGATAAGAGAAGTGCTTGGTGGCTCCAATGGCCGTACTGACCAACTTACGAATTGAGATGGAACACAGAAGGTTGGGCTTGGGAGCATTCCACAAAAGAAAGAAAAAGAGCTGTGGCGATAAAAGAACAGAGAAATGGTAACATTCTATTCGCCAACAAACTCTTAGATTCGTAAAAAACATGACAATTATACGAAACAATATACGTTTGTCAACTTCTACGGTTAAATATCTGTAATTTATAAATAGTACAAACGTTTTTTGCTGAAAAAATAATGTATTTTTGTAAACACAACGTATATAAAAACAAGACCCGATAGCTTGACAAATCAGAGGCTACCGGGAATCAACACTACAAAGATAACGTTTTTTCTTGTTACAACCAAGTAAATGAACGAATTTTATCTGCCAAACGAATGCAGAGATATAAATATACTCACATTCCAAACTGATTGCAGAAATGGAATTCGGTGTATGGAAATAATGCAAAGATACACATTAGGTGCCTCAATATACGTTACAGGATAAAATTTTCTTCATCACCTGCTTCCAAGCCGAACGCAGCCCTGGCGAAAGCGGTTCGCAGCTAATCAAGTCAAGTGTCTGGCGCAGTTCATCAAGCAGTTCGGACCAGTAGCGCATCTGCTCGTAGGCAAGCTTGATGCACTGCACCCTTATTGCATACGGTGCTCGGGCATCAGTTATACGCGCAAGGCAAAAGTCAATAAAGTCGGTACGGATGTCTTTTTCGGTATAAGGCTGACTAAGAAGCAGATTGAGCATTAGGCGAAGCTTTGTAGCGTCCTTTTCATTCAAGCAACGGTAAATAAGCTGGTCGTGCTTGGCAAACAGCCAAACATTATCGTCAGCAGCGAAATGCGTGAACGTCCAAAGCGCATTGACAGCCACACGGCGATCGTCATCAAGCGTAAGCTGATACAGTTCCTCCTTAAGATGATTGTTACGTGCGCCTTGGGTCAAGGCGCACAATTGCTTGATTTCTGATTGAGAGAGACGGTGAGTGAGGAGGGTTTTCATATTTGCAAATCTACAACATTAAATCCAAACGGCAAAATCTTTTCGGAGAATTATTGCTGTTTGGATTCTCAACAGATTGTTATACAAAAATCGAGTTGGTGAAAATATCTGCCATATCTTCCAGCAACGGCACATCTCGCTGTGTATCAACAGAATAAAGGCTGACAGATAAGCGCCAAAACGACTTATCTCCCAGCCTATCTCCCAACCTATCAGCGAGCACTCGGAGATATCCATTTCTGTTTTTATCCCAACTGGCTTATAATTCGGAAATTTTATCTAAATTTGTAAGCAAAAACTGAAATTTATGATACTAACAGATTCAATGCTTGACGCAGCATTCCAGTGATTTCTGCAAGAAATGCGACATCAAATTGACAAAGGCCGACTCTCTGCCCAATCTTGACGATATATGCACCTACGTGGTGAATGATATGATGTTTGGAAACTTCTAATAATACTAATTCCCACACTGCTGTAATAAAACTCCGGCAGTGCCGGAATAAAACTCCGGTAGCACCGGAACAAAACTCCGGCAGCACCGGAACAACACTTCGGTGCCACCGGAACAACAAAAAGCAGCACCGGAACAACACTCCAGTTGTGCGGGAGTTTCGCAGTTTGTTGCCTATGCTTTAGGAAAGTTTTACTTCGATTTTGCCTATGTTTTAGGGAAGTTTATATCTGGTTTTGCCTATGTTTTAGGAAAGTTTTACTTCGGTTTTGCCTATGTTTTAGGAAAAAGCTGTATCTTTGCAATACAAATTAACGATATAACTATTATGATACACAGACTATTAATCGAAGATTTGACCGAATGGAGCAAACGTAAGAACAGGAAACCTCTTGTATTACGCGGAGCACGACAAGTTGGAAAGACTACTCTTATTGACGAATTCAGCAAGCAGTACGACTGCTATATAAAGTTGAATCTTGAGCAAAGTAGCGATGCCAAGGCATTCGGCATATCAGACAATGTGGCTGAAATATTCCAGTATATATGTCTGCAAAAAAAGATTGTTGCAGACAAAAGCAAACGCACATTGCTGTTCATTGACGAGATACAAAACGAACCTAAAGCCGTAGGACTGCTCCGCTATTTCTATGAAGAAATGCCATGGCTGCACATCGTAGCTGCCGGGTCAAGGCTACAGACACTTATAAAGCAACGCATATCATTTCCGGTAGGACGTGTGGAATACATGTCGCTACGTCCATGTTCGTTCCTCGAATTTTTGAACGCTACAGCTAACGAACCTTTGGCAGAGATGATACGCCAGCTAAACGTCTCGCCTATCTACCACGATATGCTCATAGCCCTTTTCAACAAGTACACACTCGTTGGAGGTATGCCAGAGGCTCTTGTAGAGTATGCCACAAATGAGGATGTCTCAAGGCTTTCGCCAATATACCGATCATTGCTTAACGGTTACAACGAGGATGTTGAGAAATATGCAAAGAACGCCAATCAAGTGAACGTGATACGCCACTTGCTTACACACGGATGGACAGAGGCTGGACAGACCATTACGTTCAACCGCTTCGGCGGCAGCAACTACACGAGTAAGGAGGTACATGAGGCGCTTGAAGTGCTGCAAAACGCATTCCTACTCAGTCTCGACTATCCAATAACAACAGTGAAGGCTCCAGCAATACCTGCACTTACACGACAACCCAAACTGATATGGCTCGACTCTGGAATAATGAATTTCTCGGTTGATATACAAACCGAATACTTACAGAACAGCTCGCTGCTTGATGTATGGAAAGGACATGCTGCAGAACAGATTGTAGCCCAAGAACTACGCATCGTGCTCGACCGCAACTACAGAAATGAACAGTATTTCTGGGTTAGAGACAAAAAGGGAACTACAGCCGAAGTTGATTTCGTATGGCAGCATAACGCCACTATAGTACCTATCGAGGTGAAGTCGGGCACCAATGCCCACCTTCGATCACTGCATTCGTTTATGGACACAACTGAAGCAACCGGCATCGCCGTTAGGATATGGCCCGGCAAATATAGCATAGACGAAGTGACTACTCCAAACGGTAAAACTTTCCGACTAATAAACCTTCCTTTCTATTACATAGGAATGCTCGACAGGATACTTGACAAGAACTTATGAAAATCGTAGAACAATTCATTTGCGGCAAGCATACTTCGCCATATCTCTCGTCGGAGAACTGATAGATAACTGGTAGACAACTGATAGATGGCTGGCAGATAACCCTGACCGAACAGCTATCTATCAGCCCTCAACTCTCTGATTTATAATGGACTATGCGTCTGCTGATATTTCTGACACATTTTTTCGCATACTTATATTTGTATGCACATATGTGTTATTGTCTATAGTTATTGTATTCATAAATAATCCTCCATGCATTTTAATACCGCAAATCTACAACATTAAATCCATACGGCAAAATGTTTTCATAAAATGTTAGAAGCTACAATCGTTTAAAAATATAAAATGGCAGAATTCTGTATATTAGAGCAAGTGATTGTTCATAATGACTTATTTTTGAAATTAAACTTATTCCCACATCGTATCTTTACCACCGTGGCTGTCATGCTCGGTTGGTGCAGATTCTTATACTGCTCTTGATGTTTCGGGGGCAAAGGTATAAAAAAAATGGGATGGGCAAAGAAAATGATGGATTATTTCTGGCTGTATCATTTGTATGATAAACTAAAATACAGTATATTTGCAAAAGAAATTAAACTTTTCCGGAGTGAAAAGAAATATGCTATAAGAGTTCATATTTCTCTACATGTTAAATTATTATTGCTGACAACTATGAAATTGAAGACAAAACTCAATGCAATAATATTAGGATTTACAATGATCCTTTCAATGCAAACAGCTTTTGCAGCTTGCAAACTGTCATTTGCCGCTCAACAAAAGAAGGTAGCGACCATTAGCACAAAGAAAGTCGCTGGTGGTAAGAAAAAGGTCGCTGGTGGTAAGAAGAAAATTTATCGCAAGGCTTCGATGCGGAAATATTCCCAAAAGGAACTAAATCAAATTATGCGAACACTTGAAAGGAAGTTTTTGTCGGCAGACAATTCTTCAGCCTGGCGAAATATCGTTGGATTTGGAATAGGAAACAACTCCATAGATGTTTCACTCCGCTGGAACACCAAGGAGAAGCAACAGGAGTTTCGCAATCAGATATACAACTCGTCTGTCATTAAGTTTGGAGACAAACTCGACCCTGTCATAGATAATAAAACAGGAGTAAGCTCTTATAATGGTATTTCCATCAAGGCAGAGAGTCCCTCCTATCCTTTGGGTAGTACAGAAATCAAAATCACTATTACCAACCATAGTGGCAAAGAATTCATGTATGGCGAAGCATATAGCATCACAGCCCAAGGTAGGGATGGTAATTGGTTTATTTTACCAACTGACTGCCTATTCAATGCTATTGGGCATATATTAAGCGATGGTCAAAGCGCCACCATAACTGCTCATCTTTTTCCCGATATTCTGCCAAACAAGCCTGGCATCTATCGCTTCTTTTACGAAGAAAACATAGATGGCAATAAGGTGCTGCTTATGACAACCTTTGAGTTGGAGTGAATAATAAAATATAGCTTATGAAAATACTTTTCAGTTTATTGTTTTTTTTTTTGCAGCATGCGTCCATTCCCAAGAGGTGGTGGACACGGTAAGTGTGCGTGTACAGTATCGTGCATTGTATAAACATACGCAGGAGCAAAAGGAAGCGTATGATGATATAAATCTGTTGGATATAGGGAGACATTCGTCTCGGTTTTATAGCCAACGATTTGAGCAGTTTCTGCATCAGCGTGATTCTGTGAAGAGTGTGAATGCCGACCCTATGAACTATTTGCAGTTCCTGGCAAATACGTTTGGCTCTAAGAAAGGACGCGAGTATGAAGTTTATAAGCACATTCCACAGAAGGGCACTCTCACTTATACGGATGTCCTGCACAATGACTTTTTCTTCTGTTATGAGGAATCCATTCCGACGTTTTCTTGGGAACTTGCCGATGGTGACACTATTATTATAGGTTATCCCTGCCATAAAGCCGTTTGTCAGTTCCGTGGGCGCACTTGGACAGCGTGGTATTCGTTGGACCTGCCTTTTGATAATGGTCCATGGAAGTTAGGTGGTTTGCCCGGACTCATATTGGCAGCTTCTGAAAGCCGACATGAATTCTCGTTTGTTGCTACAGGCATAGAGCAGATGCGGCAAACAGCAACCATCAGCTTTCACCCCAAGCGTTACTTGCGTTCAACTCCTGCCAAGTTGCAACGTCTGCTTGAAGATTACTGGAAAGACCAATGGAATACTACAAACCGCTTACAAGGCAGTGAATATAGCGAACCGCCTAAGGCACAAAGGACTTTCAATGCCTGCTTAATGGATAAATACGAATAATGATATCCATTAGGGATGTGGCGAAGTTGAGTGGTAAAGGGGGTAGTACCGTACAACGAGTGAAGCGATTACTAAAAATGCGATCATCGCAATAATACTATTGATTTTACGTCCTTTTCAAAGAAAGGTTTCGTGTGATAGTAGTTTAAAGACTAAAAGCACTACTTTTGTACGCAATATAACAAAACGTTTAAAGTCACAAATTGTGATTTTGATAATTGATATAAATATGACAGATATAATAGTAAAGACAGAGAATGGCGAACTGGTCACAAATCGTGACCAGTTGGTTGTTGTAGATAATATAGAGTCTCTAATAAAAGTAATTAGAGGACAACAAGTTATGCTTGACCGTGACCTTGCCACACTTTATGGCGTTGAAACAAAGCGTCTTAATGAGCAAGTAAAACGTAATACTAAACGATTTCCAGAAGATTTCATGTTTCAATTGACCAAGGACGAATGTTTAAGGTCGCAAATTGCGACCTTAAACGAAGGACGCGGACAACATTTGAAATACATGCCTTACGTATTTACTGAAAACGGAGTCGCTATGCTTAGTAGTGTTTTACGTTCTGACACTGCGATTGAGGTGAATATTCGAATAATGCGAGCCTTTGTTTCCATGCGCCATTTTATGGTAAACAACGCTTCTGTGTTCAGCCGCTTGGAAACAATGGAGTACCATCAACTGGAAATGCAGCAACATCAGCAAGAAACAGACAAACGCATTGACGAGGTATTCCGCAGATTGGACGAAGGCAACGCAAAACCGAAGCAAGGTGTGTTCTACAATGGGCAAGTTTATGATGCCAATACTTTCGTGTCCGACTTGATTAAGAGTGCAAAGAAACGTATTATCCTTATCGACAACTATGTTGATGAGACAGTATTGACATTGCTTGATAAAAGAGGAAATAGCGTGTCTGCAATCATCTACACTCAGCAGATAAGCCGTCAGTTCCAACTCGACATAGACCGTCATAATGCTCAATATGCACCGATTGACGTTGAAACATTCCGTTTATCACATGACCGCTTCCTTTGTATAGACGATGATGTGTATCACATAGGTGCATCCATAAAGGACTTGGGCAAGAAGTGGTTTGGTTTCTCCAAGATGGAGATACTTACACCAGACGAATTGGTGGAAAGAATCAACAAAGGGTAATACACAACAATGGGTAATACACTACTATACGTATAGCAGAACATTCTCGTTTGTGGATTGTTTCTCGTACTATTGAATAACATAGAAAAACTCTTAGTCAAAGGGCATCGGGTGAAAAAGTGATTGTTTATACTGTTTCTGGCACTGATGCAAAAGTCGATAACGAGGTTGAAGTGCCTAAATATAACCATTTGGATAAAGAATGAGAATTGCCGTTTTTATTTTACTTCTGCTAACTAACCTTTCTCTCTCTGCACAAACCTTCACAGGAAAGGTGAAGGGTAAGAAAGGAGAACTCTTGGTAGGTGCCTCTGTTGTGGCATCGACTGAGAGCAAGTCAACCGTGGCGTATTGTCTCACAAGCGATAAGGGTGAATATAAGCTGACTATTCATAATGCAAAACTATATTAAATCACATGCTCTTTTCTGTAGTCATCTGACAAATCTTGAGGACATTCAAAACCAACCTCCAAAGCTTTCACTTCAGGGGATATGTAATATTTTTCTTTCGTAGAAACCTTTTCCTTAAATTTCTCCAAAAAGGAATTCAATCCTGTCACAACTGCTTCTAATACACTAATATTGTTCTGTTGAGCATATCTGACAATACTATTATATGTGTTATTGTCTATAGTTATTGTATTCATAAATAATCCTCCATGCATTTTAATACCGCAAATCTACGACATTAAATCCAAACAGCAAAATCTTTTTATAAAATGTTAGAAGCTACAATCGTTTGAAAATATAAAAGGGCAGAATTCTGTATAATAGAGCAAGTATGTGCCATCGTTTGGTGACATATACTTTTGACTTCTTCCTGCTAATAGCTGAAATGATTTGAGCAGCAACTTTCTCTACCGACATCACCCAAAACAAACCTTCTCCCTTTGCCATAGCTGTGTCAACAAGACCTGGTCTGACATCTGTTACGGTTATGCAACCACCATTTCTGAAAGCCTTCTTGCGTATTGCCTCCATATAATTAATTTGGTAGGCTTTTGTTGCGCTATAGGCTGGTGCAGCCGGTTCGCCTCGCAATCCACCAGCAGAAGTTATAGCTACAAGATGACCATAACCTTGTTGTTCAAAAATGCAATACAATTTATCAATAACATATGTCCAACCAACAACATTTGTATCAATGGCAGGACGCTCAATCGCATAGTCAAGCGTGGCATTAATGTCACCAACGCCTGCACACATAATAGCAAGGTCTAAGTGACCGAACTCTTTTAGAAGAGTATTTATCGCTTGTTCTGTCTCATTTAAGTTTGTGACATCTGCTTTTGAAACAATGGTTTTGGAAGGATTCTGCTGACTTAATTCATTAAGCAGGTTTGTTCGCCGACCTACAATGCCAATACGATTATCTGCATTGGCATACTTCAGAAAAAGAGCTTTACCAATACCAGAGGTAGCTCCGATTATAAGAATATTCATACTGTATTTTTTGTGCAAAGTTAATGCTTGCCCATTAAAAACAGCACGCATTCCAAGACTATAAAACATTATAAGGGCAAACTCTCAAAGTGTTTTGAGAGTTTACTCTCCAAAAGTAAATTCCCTACGTATATTGCTTATAGTTGTTGGTGTAACTTTCAGATAAGAGGCTATATCCTTCAAGTTGATGCTTTGAACTAATTCCGGGCAACGAATTAGCAAACGCTTATATCGTTCTCTGGTTGTCATACGATAGGTATCAAGATATTGTGCATAAACTTGAGCAAAAAGGCTATCGGATATGGCTTGTTTGAGTCCTTTCGTATGTAAGGAATCCAATAAGTTCTCCAGCTCTTTCCCTAATATTTGGAATATCTTACACGTTGTTCCAGCCACAATAGTCAACTCTGACTTTCTGCCAGTAAGACAATTCGGATAGTCAGCCACAAACTCTCCTTCGAAGGCAAAACCAGTACAGTAGTCTTTACCTTCCTCTTCGTTTTTCACCATATACTTGAAGCATCCATGCTCCACATAAGCCACATATTTTGACGGCTTGCCTGCATCCTCAAATATCTCACCACGCTTCAATAAGCGTACTTCTCCATGTTCCATGCAGTAATGACGCAGAGAATCCAAATCAAGTCCATCCTGATATAAATTGAACATCTTCACTTATGATTTCTTTGGGCAATATGATATAATTACTGCATACATATCGCCCTCATTCTTTTGACATAAAACATTATAAACTTAAGTAGCTCACATAAATCCAAACAGCAAAATCTTTTCGGAGATTTATTGCTGTTTGGATTCTCGACAGACGGCTATATAAAAACGAGTTGGTGATAATATCTGCCAGCCATCTTATTGCTTTTCGACTGCAAACTCGAGTTTCTGGAGTCCTTTCTTGTGAATGTTAGCGAGGACGAGCGAGTAACGCACCGACTCACCGGGCTGCATCGATTTGATCTTGCTGAATTCTTCTTCAGGCACTACGTCCTTGAACATCGGACCGTCGGAATTGTTGTATACCAAACGCAACTGGTCGGCGAAGGGAGTTACTACGAACGAATAGTACGCCTGATAGGGTATCGACTGGAACTTATTCCAATTGGCATCGGCTTTGTCAAGGATGTTGTCGAGCCAAATGCGTGCCGACTTGTAGGAGGGCAGCTTGCGTCCGTCAGCGTAGAAGATGGCGCCGTCGGCGTTGACGAGATACTTGGTGCTGATGGAATACTTCGTGAAAGGGCACAAGTCGTTGTACTCGATGTCTGCCTCCGACTTGATGTCGTTGTCGACCTTCGTACTGGGTTCGGCTACGAGTCGGTCTTGAAGTATGCGTATCAGCTTGTAGGTGCGATTGTAACCGTCGGCGGGCGGGTTGGCAAGTATCGTTCGCTTTACGGAGAGATAGTATTCGTGACCTCGCTCGTAGGTGAAGCCTTCGATGCGGTTCATGCCTAAACGTTCTATCTGGTTTGGACTGTCGTCGGTCTTGACGAGCAGGCATTCTATCGGGTTCTCCTGCTTGTCGTCAAACGGAGAGTACATGATGCCGGTTTCTGGCAAAACGTTCATTCTGATTTCCTTGACGCTGTCTTTCGGCTCGTCATCGGTGCAGGCAGCAAGTGCTGTCGTTAAAAGGAATAGCAAAAGGAGTATTCCTTCATAAACTTTGGATTTCATAATTTAATGGTTTTTAAAAATACAATTCTACTCAACGTTTCGCATATCTTTGGTATGCTGTCTATCTATAAAATGCTCTTTCCTGCGAAATCTTGTCTGTAGCGTACCGTTTTTTCATCATATTGCTCGATTTTACACAATTACCACGCTGCAAAAACATAATTACCGCGCTGCAGTTATATCGTTACCACGCTGCGGTTATATCGTTACCACGCAAAGGGAACAGCGTTACCGTGGGGCTATTGCACGATACCTGTTTCTATCTCGTTTTCTAAATACGAGAACACATATACAGCCCCTTCATAGTACAAACCACAATCAGGGTTGCACAAACGCTTATAGGTCTCGGAAGAATACAGTTCATCAAGTGCCTTCTTCATATCCCATCCATACTTTTGCATCAACATTTCAACCAACTCGGTAGAGAGGCATTCTATTTGAAATTGGATATCTTCGCTCATAATTAGATTTTCTTTAAGTAACTTATTGCTTTTTCTGTTCCAAAGAAATACTGAATCGCAGGTTTTTGGAAACGCAGTTCTTCAATCATTCTCTCTATATCGATGTATCCTTGAATGAAGCGGCGCATCTGAAGACCAACCGTATCGTTTGCTATCGGACCTACAACTATATCATAAGAATGTGCAGGTTGTGAAGCCATATTCTTTCTGTTTTTCAAAATAAATTCAGCCCACTCCACTGAATAGTCCTCAAATATTTTAACTGATAATGGTGTACATTCGGAAGAAAGTAAACTGTCATCAAACAGGTAACCATTGACTACAGGCTCGCCCTCCTGCATTCTTTGAGAAGTACGAACTGCCATTTCCATTGCTTGCGCCTTATTGGGGTTCAAATAAAAACCACACCCGAAGTCCTTGCCTTTTCGCGAACGACACAAATCTATCTTGTCAATCACGACATTGCTTCCATGATATAGCTTCAACATCCTACTCGTCCTCCATTCTTTTGACACAACAACATAATGTCCTCCACAGCATCCTCTATAGAAAGAGTATGCTCTGCAGCATAACAATCAATAAGGAAATCTATACCTTTAAACCTACGCAAGTAGGCATACGACTGTGCCAATGTCAATTTAAAGCGATTAGCAAAAGCTCCGACACAGCAGTTTACATATTCTATGATATTATGAGTCAAATCCATATATTTCTAAAGTCAATTGATTATTCTAAATATTATTATCTCAGCGCAAATCTACAACAATTAATCAAAAAAGCAAAATCTTTTTGGGATAATTATTGCTGTTTGGAGTTATAGTAGAATGGATTATCTATAAGATATAGAAATCATATCCCAACTTAGCAGATAGAGAAAAAAGAAGTAGTACTATGTGGCAAGACAAAATGTCATTAGAAAAAACTGAACAAAATAATACGTTTCGTTCTTCTATATTTCGATTATTCTTTGTACATTTGTCACATTTATATATATTCATAATACACCTTAAAATAATAACCTATGCTATCTACACTCAAAAGATATTTTGGATATAATTCCTTTCGCCCTCTACAAGAGAACATCATACGCCATATACTTAGCAACAAAGACTGTCTGGTGTTGATGCCTACTGGCGGTGGAAAGAGTATCTGCTATCAGATACCAGCATTGATGATGCCAGGTACGGCTATTGTAGTTTCTCCTCTTATATCTTTGATGAAAGACCAAGTAGAGAGTCTGCGTGCTAACGGCATTGCTGCAGCTGCTCTAAATAGTAATGCCTCAGAAGCTGAGAATCATGATATAGCAGAACGTGCATACAGAGGTGAATATAAATTGTTATATGTGTCGCCTGAAAAATTATTATCAGAGATTCAACATGGTATCTTCAGTAATTCTCATGGAACAGAACCAACTGGTTCTCTCAAAGTTAGTATGTTTGCTATAGATGAAGCTCATTGTATTTCTCAATGGGGACATGACTTTAGACCAGAATATACTCAGCTTGGTAAGCTAAAAGAATTGTTTCCTAATGTGCCTGTTGCGGCATTTACTGCAACTGCTGATAAAATTACTAAAGAAGATATAATACAGCAACTCCGTTTAGATAAAGATGAAACAGGAGAAGTGAAGATTTTTATATCTTCTTTCGATCGTCCAAACTTGTCGCTAGATATTCGTCGTGGCTATTCTGCAAAAGATAAGTTGCGCTTTCTGCTTTCGTTGATTGCTCGTCATCATAACGAGAGTGGTATTATATATTGCATGAGCAGGAAAACTACAGAAATGGTGGCTGAGAAACTTCAAGAAAAAGGTATTCGTGCCAAGGCTTATCATGCTGGACTTTCTGCTAAGGAGCGAGACGATGTGCAAGAAGCATTTATTAACGACGAAATAGATGTGGTGTGCGCAACGGTTGCTTTTGGTATGGGTATTGACAAGAGTAATGTGCGCTTTGTTGTTCATTACAATCTGCCGAAAAGTATAGAGAGCTATTATCAAGAGATAGGACGTGGAGGACGTGACGGACTTCCTTGCGAGACTATTCTGTTTTATCAAGTAGGTGATCTTATAATGCTTAGAAAGTTTGCAGAAGAAAGTGGTCAACAGAATATCAATAATGAAAAGTTGGATCGTATGCAGGAATATGCGGAGAGTCAAGTGTGTCGACGCAGAATTCTGCTCAATTATTTCGGAGAAACAATGGATCATGATTGCGACAACTGTGATATTTGCAAAAATCCTCCTCGTAGATTTGACGGAACAATACTTGTACAAAAGGCTCTTTCTGCAATCATGCGTACCAAACAACAAGTAGGATTTAAACTGCTGATAGACATTCTTCGTGGTGCTTCTAATCAAGAGGTTTATCAGAAAGGTTATCATTTGATTAAGACTTACGGATGTGGTCGCGATGTTATATTTAAAGATTGGCAAGATTATCTCTTACAAATGCTTCATTTGGGTTATATAGAAATTGATTATAAAGATAATTCTCATATCAAAATTACATCCCAAGGCGAGGAAGTTTTGTATAAACGCAAACAGGCTCAGTTGGCAATTATTAATCGTGAAGATTTTACAGTAAAGAGTAGAAAACAAAAAGAACGTCAACAATTACAATTTGAAGAACAGCAAACAGGAATGACAGAAGATAAAAACCTTTTTGAGAATCTACGTCAGTTGCGCTTGAAAATTGCAACCGAAAGAGGTGTTCCTCCTTATGTTATCTTTAGCGATAAAACTTTGCACCAGCTTGCTATCGTACAACCAATAACATATATTGCGTTTGGTTCTATATCTGGTGTAGGCACTCATAAGCTCGAAAGTCTTGGAACTATGTTTGTTAAGACCATTAGAGAATATAAAGAACTCTCAACGAACGAATCTGAAGAATGGAATGATACAAATATAAAAAAAGACATTGAAATTAAAGAGCCAGTCACTACTCCTAAAGCAAAAAGGTCAGTAAGAGACTTTGTTACATTCAATGGAACAGAATATCATATAGGAAGTGAATTAATGGGGTGTATCAAATGGCGAACAACTATAGAAAATGTAGGCAAGGATGTATATTATACTCTTTGGCAGGAAAACCGTTACCCGATGACTCGATATATAAGTGAAGGTGTACAATGTCGTGATATTGTTTTAAAGCGTTTTGCCGAAATAATATCGGCTGTATATAACGTGGTTGTTTCTCCGGATTATCAAACCGTAATCATTCCAGTTAGAACGGAATATGACGAGAACGGGAAACCTGTACATTCTTTAGATGGTGTATCTTTCGAAGAGGCTCTTGATAAATTTAAACAGTTTGTTGAGCAGAATGGTCATCTCCCATTTGCAGCTTCTGGTGAATATGAATGTTCTCTTCGTAGATGGCAACAAGAAATAAATCTTGATATAAGACCTTTGACCCATACTCAATATAAAGCATATGAAGAACTAATGTCCTCATATGCCGATCTGCCAAAGACGCTTGTGTTATGGGAAAAGAAGAAAGAACAAGAAATATAGAGGGTGTAAGCAGTACTTCTTTTACAATCTTAGAGGATGATATTTCACGGCTCGAGAGTGTAAAATAAACTGTGTCAGGCTATAATAATAATAGTTTAACACAGTT